>Ga0268298_10001352_pt1 | contig 29059 bp, 20 predicted proteins | sample WWTPWeurt_MetaG_FD_194462 | JGI IMG/M metagenome (GOLD analysis project Ga0268298, IMG submission 194462) | Activated sludge microbial communities from WWTP in Nijmegen, Gelderland, Netherland - WWTP Weurt | ecosystem: Engineered > WWTP > Aerobic digester > Activated sludge | place... | reverse complement strand
AAATCGGCTAAAAAACAGGACCAAAACGGCGATGGGCGGGCCATTCCGGAGCTTCGGCACAGCAAACGGAACTTCTCCGGATGGGCCGCGCTCGGATCAACCGCCGTAGTACGCTTGGTCGATCCGCGTCGGCAGCCCGCTCTCGAGCAGCTGCTTGAGCGCGGCCGCCAGGACCTGCGGCGTGAGCTTGCCGCGCATCTCTTGGCCCAGCATCTCGCTGGAGGCTGGCTTGGACGAGATCAGGCCGGTCACAAAGTCGGTCTTCACCGCCGCGTCATAGGCCATGACGTCGGCGCCGCGGCGCAGCGTGTTGTTCTCGCGGACCGCGTCGTGCTGCACGGCCTGGAGGCGGAAATGGTTGCGGGTGATGCCACGCTCGGCGACGAGCTGCACGCTGGTGGCGTAGGTCTTGTGCCAGTTGTTCGGGATCGAGTCGGGATCCACGCGGTTCAGGCGAAGCTCGAAGACGGTCGCCGCTCTTCCGCTGGCGACGCCGAAGAGCTCGGAGATCTCGCGCGCCTGGTGCAGGGCCGCACCCAGATCGGGCGCGCTGGCGATGGCGGAGAGCTTGGCGCTGAGCTCGGGGCTGAGCTTACCGAGCGCGCCCGGATAGGCCGTCGCCGGTGGATCGAAGACCTGCTTCACGTCGTCAGCGGTGTACGTCTTCTTGGGGGGACCGTACTTCTTGAGCCGGGCCTCCTCCTGCATCTCGCGGATGACCTCCGCCTCGAGGGCCCCGACCGGACGTCCGTTGTAGGTCTCGGGGAAGAGGATCTCCTCTTCCATTTGCCGAAGCTGTGCCTCGCGCTTGTTCGCCGCTACCTCACGCTTGGTAGCAACGTTCTCGAGTACCTTGGCGGCCCCGTATCCAACCGCGACGACGGCGGCGACCTCCAGCGCGTCCTTGCTTCGAATCATGCAGGGATTATCGGAGCCTTGGGTGGGGGGTTGCGCGGAAAAGCCCCACATGTAGGTTCAAAGCCGCAAATTGTCTAAACCACCGTAGTCATTCGGGTTACCCGCCCCAGAAAGGCCGAGCGCAGACCGGTCAGAACTTCGCGGTGCCAGGACTAGTAGAACGTGTGGAGCTTTCGGAGCGCGACGATCGCGTCAACGGGTGCCGCAGCGTATCCAAACGCGTAGTCGGCTCCGGCGACCAGGTTCTGATTCACCTGCGCGTTGTGGTGGTGGACGTAGTGAGCGCGCGCGATGTGCGAGACATAGTCACTCTCCAGGAATCGACGCATCGCGGGTCCTGCCTTTTGGAACGCCTCCTCCTTGGTCAGATGAAGGTAGGGGTGCAGGTACTGCGAGGCTGGCAGGAACAGCAGCGAGGCCAGGACGGAGGCGCCCACAAAACCAGCGCCGACGCTGAGCCCGACTTGCCCCGCGACAGCCGCTGAGAACAAGGTTACGACCGTCGTTAGCGGCGCGATGAAGAGCGCATCTTGCAGCGCAGTCGTCAGCGTCACGCCATAGTCCGAGGCCCGAATCGCCGCGGCCTCCTCCGGCCCTCGGGCGTCGATCTTCTCCTCGATCTTCGCGCGACGTTGAGCACGCTCTTGCGCTCGCTCCACGGGGTCGAGGCTCGCGTCGTTGGGCGCGAATCGGTCGACGTAGTTTCCCGCGTAGCTGCCGTGGTGAACGACCGCGTGAGAGAACTGTACGGAGGCCATGAAGCGATAGAGCGCCTCCCCGATCGGCCCAAACCGAGAGAGCGTCACCTTGAGCCGCTCCAGGGACTTGACGGAGGCGTGACCCAGGTTCTTGTGGAGCGCCCGTTCGGTGAGCGTCGCCAAGATGTACCCGTGAACTGCGCCCGCCAACAGCTGCGCGCCTCCGCTGGCGAAGAGCGTGCCCAACAGCCCTACCGCGATCAGCCGATCGGCGGCTCCGGGGGCGTGATTCTCGAAGAGGTCCGACAGCGTCGACGTCAGGTTGGCCTGAGCGGGGGCGAAGATCGCGTTGTGGATCTTGCGCGCGTCTGAGCTCTGCTTGCTCAAAAAGGCAGCGGGCAGCTTCGACGCTAAGATCTGCTCCAGAGAGCGCACCTTGCCGAAGTAGCGCTGATCGGAGGCCACCAGGGTCGCCTCCAGCTGCGCGACATAAGGCTCGAGCTCGGCATGATGAGAGAAGAGGCCCCGCTTGAGGATATGGAGCAACGTCAGGTGCTCCATGGCTTCTAGCGGTTCTTTGCGGGCCACCTTAGCCTCAACGTCCGCAAACCAGGCCCCAAAGGCCGCCTCCGCCTGGCCCAGCTCCTTTGGGGCGAGGGCCTCGAGCACTTCAAAGGCACGGTCCTCAATCGCCTGGGCCCGTGCGTCCAGGGGGACGGTGTCCCCCTCCCGCGGGAGGATCAGCTCGAAGACTGTGCCCAGCTTCGTCCCAAGCTCGCGGAGCAGTCCCCCTTGACCGGTCATCAGCTCAGCGACCGTTCCGAGGAACGCGCCTTCCGAAGTCCTGGTGGTCGACGACGTCCGGCTCACTGGCCCGTTCGTCGGCACCCCGAGTGCTTCGACCTCCGGGGCTACCGTCCCTGTTTGGGCTCTTTCCTCGAATAGCGCTGGTAGGATCTGCTCGAGGGCCGAGAAGGTGGGAATCCGCATCCGGGGCCACCTCGCAGCAACTGTGCCGTCGTCTTAGGCTTCGGCAGCGAGCCCAGGCCCGTTGGTCTCACCCGACACTCGTCCAGAGCGCCCGTTCACTGATGTGCGGAGGCTGAGGCCGTCAGGGTCCGCTTCACGTTGACCAGCTCGGGGCCGACTTTCGGCGGCTTGATGGTCGCCAGCGTCCGCATGACCTCCGAGGAGGGGTCGAGCTGAAGCGCGGTGTCGGCGAAGCGCTTGGCCTTGGCGACGTCACCGAGGCGGGCCCAGGACTCGGCGATCAGGGCGCTGAGCTCACCGATCCGCTTCTTGTAGCCCCCGTGGAGGTGCTTGGGGGTCTTGTTGGCGGCCATGGTGAGCGCGCGGATCGCCGACTCATACTCGGCGGTCTCGAGCAGCGCGCGGCCGCGATCCATCGTCGTTCGCGCCTCCACATACGCCCGGCAGCGCGGGCAAGAGCCAGGGTGCGCGTGCAGCGAGGCCAAGCCTTCGCGGTAGGTCTCGCCGGGACGGGAGGTCATCAGGCAGCCATCGGGGTGATCGAAGACGTCGGGGATGCCGAAGATGGCGTGGGCCACCTCGTGCGCCAGCAGATAAGCCCCGAGCATCTGTCCCCGCTCCTCGGTGTTGGCCGGCTTTCCGCCGAGCTCCGAGAGGAGGGGCAGCGGGGTGTCGATGGCGAAGGTGCTCGCGACCAAGACCTGATGTCCGAGCGCGCGCCGCGTGGGATGCGGGCCGGCGAAGCCGCCGACTTTGGCCTTGCCGAAGACCGCGTGCGGATGCGGCTCGCTGAGCACGTCGGCCAAGAGGAAGGTGTTGGTCACCAAGACGTCGAAGTCCTGCTGGGTCGCGCTGGCGCAGCTCCAGGCCGCGTGCGAGCGCCACTGGATGCCTCCGGCTTTGACCAGGGGAGTGCCAGCGGGCGTCTTCATCGCCTCGAGCTGCTTGACCGTAGCGGGGTAGCGCTCGGCGTACTCTTCCCACAGCGCGGCGTAGTCGGTGATGCGCGCGCGGTGGCCTTCGTCGACGAAGGTCTGGAGCGTCTCGAGCGGCCAGCGCTGGAAGAACTTGATCGTCGCGTCGCGGGTCTTGAGCAGCTCCTCTCGGCCGCCGCCCTTGTAGACGCTGGCGTAGATCCGCGCGCACTCCTGGCGATCAGGGCCGCCGTAGCGCCGCATGAAGCCGTCCAGGCTGTAGCGGGCGATCACCGCGAAGGTCGGTCGCGTCACGTCGAAGCGCTCGCGGAAGGTGTCGGAGGCGGAGCTCAGCGCCTCGGCGACCAAGCCGTCGTCGAGGCTGGGGAAGTCAGGGTCTTCGATCAGCGCGACCTTGAGCTTGAGCGGCGGCACCTCCAGCACCGCGTCCTCGTCGGGGGCAGTCTGGGCCCAGGCGGAGGGCACCACGGCCAGCGACAGGAGTAGACCGAGGGCGCGCATCGCTCGGTTCATGACGCACGGACTGCCCACGTCCATTCAAGGTTGACTGCGATCACGGGAATTGCAAGCCCGAACACGGTATTGGGGGGACTCAAGCAGGGGTTCCTGCAGGTTTGACAGGGCGAGGCTCAGAACAAAGAGCCTTGCTTCGGCGGCGGCGCCTCCGTCACCTCTTCGACACAGCCAGGATCGTCATTTCTGGCGTTGTTCACCCGCATGCTGACGGCCCGCACGATCATGCGCTCGGCCGGGATCGGCTCGTACAAAGGCTCGAGGAGCGGGGGCGGCACGGCCGGATCGAGCCACATCGCGTAGGCCTCGGTCCCCAAGATCACCGGCATCCGGTCGTGGAAGCTCGCCACCAGGCTGTTGGGTCGAGTGGTCAAGATCGCGAAGGACTCCACCCGTACTCCTGCGGGGTCGTACCAACGCTCCCACAGCCCGGCGAAGGCGAAGGGCTCGCGATCGGCCAGCTGAAACCAGTAGGGCTGCTTGCTCTTCTCCGTGCCCACCCGCTTCCACTCGAAGAATCCGTCGGCCGGGACCAAGCAGCGCCGCGCGAGCAGTGCCTCGCGGAAGGCCGGCTTGTCGGCGACCGTCTCGGCGCGCGCGTTGATCATCTTAGCGGCGGAGGCGGGGGTGGACCAGAGCGGGATGAGGCCAAAACGGGCCATCGCGCCCTCGCGCTCCGAGGCGCTCGGCGAAGCGAACGCGCCCGCAGGCGGGTTCATCCCGCCGATAACGGGTCCAGACGCGTCCTTTTTTCGGCGCACGATCAGCGAGGCGACGGTGGGCGCGATGTTGTAGTGGGCGACCCAGGACTCCGGCAACCCGAACAGGTCGAAGCGTTTGAGCGCGGCCTCATCGACCCGCATCAGGCTGTAGCGCCCGCACATGAGGGGAGCCTACGCTCGGCGCCCTTCAAACCGGAAGCTCCTGTTGACCCTCGGCCCGCGCCCGGGCAGACGGGGTCGTGCCCCTCACGCAGCGAACAAGCGGCGTCCTCCTTCATCCATCCTCGCTGCCGGGCTCGTACGGGATCGGGGATCTGGGCGCGGAGGCGCGCGGCTTCGTCGACTTCCTCGCCAGCGCCCGCCAGAGCTGGTGGCAGATGCTGCCGGTCGTACCCCCGTCGGTGGGGGCCTCGCCCTACACCGCGGTCTCGGCCTTCGCGACCAACCCCCTGCTCATCGATCTCACCGAGCTCGTAGCCGAGGGGCTCCTCACCCAGGACGAGCTGGCGGCGGCCGAGCTCCCGGCGAGCCCGCGCGTCGACTTCGGCGCGGTCCACCAAAAGAAACACGCCGCCTTGCGCCGAGCCTTCGAGCGCTTCTCCACGAGGAGCGCCCTCAAGCAGGAGCTCGACAACTACGCTCAAGGGGAGAGCGCCTGGCTCGAGGACTACGCCTTGTTCTCAGCGCTGCACGCGGCCCACGGCGATCAGCCCTGGACCGAGTGGCCCGAGCCCCTGCGCGATCGCGCGCCCGCCGCGCTGAAGAAGGCAAAAAAAGAGCACGCGGCGGCGGTAGAGTTCCACAAGTTCACGCAGTGGCTCTTCGATCGTCAGTGGGCCAAGCTGCGCGCCTACTGCCAGAGCCGCGGCGTGGCCTTGATGGGCGATCTGCCGATCTTCGTGGCGATGGACTCCGCCGACGTGTGGGCCAATCGCCGGGCGTTTCAGCTTGGAAAAGACGGCAAGCCCGAGTGGGTGGCCGGCGTTCCGCCCGACTACTTCACCGAGGATGGCCAGCTGTGGGGCAACCCGCTCTACGACTGGGCGGCGCTGCGCGAGCGCGGCTACGACTGGTGGGTTCAGCGCTTCCGCAACGCCTTCCGTCGCTTCGACTCGGTGCGCGTCGATCACTTCATCGGCTTCTATCGGGCCTGGCACGTCTCCTCCAAAGCGGCCACCGCCAAGGAGGGACACTTCGCGCCCGGCCCCAAGGCCGAGCTCTTCGAGCGGGTGGAGAAGGAGCTCGGGAAGCTGCCGATCGTGGCCGAAGATCTGGGCGTGATCGTCCCGGAGATCTGGGCCCTCCGCGACCAGCTCGGCTTCCCTGGCATGCGCGTGCTACAGTTTGGCTTCGGCGACATCGAGCGCGGCAATGAGCACCTGCCGCACACCTATGTGAAGAACGCGGTCGCCTATACCGGAACGCACGACAACGACACGATCACCGGCTGGTATCAGAGCCTCGACGCCAAGGTCGCTGAAGGCGGCAAGGAGGCGGGCTTCGCCGCCGCCCAGCGCGAGCACGTGTGGCGCTACCTCGGCGGCCAGCCAGAGCGCGTGCACTGGGCCATGATCCGCCTGGTGCAGATGTCGGTCGCCAACACGGCGATCTTCCCGGTCCAGGATCTGCTCGGCCTCGGCTCCAGCGCCCGCATGAACGTGCCGGGCGTCGCCGGTGGAAACTGGGGCTTCCGGCTCCAGCCCCACGCGCTCGACGGTGACCCGGCGCGGATCTTGGGAGAGCTCACCACGCTCTTTGGTCGTCAGAGGAAGGCGTGAAGTACTGCCCCCGCTGCGCCGCACCGCTCGCCTCGCGCACCGATGAGGGTCGCGAACGTCAGGTCTGCGAGCGCGAGGGCTGCGGCTTCATCCACTATGGCAACCCGCTCCCGGTCGTCGCGGCGATCGTGGAGACGCCCGAGGGCGTGGTCCTGGTACGAAACCCCGGCTGGCCCGACAAGTGGTTCGGCCTCGTCACCGGCTTCCTCGAGCGCGGCGAGACGCCCGAGCAAGGCATCTTGCGCGAGATCAAAGAGGAGATCGGCCTGAGCGCGGAGGTCGTGAGCCTGATCGGCGCCTACGCCTTCACCCAGCGAAACGAGCTGATCGTGGCCTATCACGTGCGGGCCAGCGGGGAGATCGTGCTCGGACCGGAGATCGAGGCCTTCAAGCGGGTGCCGGTGGAGAAGCTGCGCGCTTGGCCCTTTGGGACGGGAGAGGCGGTGCGAGACTGGCTGGCGCGGCGGGCTGCTGCGGCGCCCTGAAGCGCCGGCGGTGGGTGCGGCGGTCGGGCGACCCGCCAGGCGCGCTGCCTCCTGGGGCCACTCGTTCCGCTCTGCCCCGCGCGAGACTGGCCCGCCCTGTCATTTTGAACGCCCGGGTGGCGGCTGGTAAACCTGGAGATAGTCCGCGCCAAAACAATCTACCACCGAAGCGAACACCTGCCCGCGGAATCCCGCCGGATCCGAACCGCCATCCTCAATCGGGTCTGCCACCACGTGGTCAATCCGCAGAAGAAACACTCTCGCCTCGCCGTCCCGTGCCTTGCATGTTTCGCCGGGCTCATCGACGAGGAGATCCCGCCCGTTTTGGGCCGGGATCCAGGCTCTCTTGAGCGCCCTCTTTACGGCCATGGAGTTTCCCTCTTCGTAGCAGCGGTTCATTCGGGTGGCCTGGACCCACCGCACACCTGAGATTTGGCATTCCTTGGGGACGTCAAAGGCGAGTTCCTGAAGCTGCACGTAGCTGTCAGAGCGCCGACGGTGGAGGATCATTCCTCTGGTGAGCACCAGCGCTCGATGGCGCAACTCACCGGCTCTATCTAGATCCGCGGGAGGGTGAATCATGAATCCAAGGTCCTGCAATATCGCTACATCAACGTTGGCCTCGGAGTAGCTGTGACGCCCCACAACCCGAGCGAGTAGTCTAATCCCATCAATACCGTTCCTCCTGATCAGGTCAATCCAGGGCTCGCGGGTTACTTTCCGAAGGTCCTCAAAGTCGCTGCGCGTCGAGCATTCAAGCAGCGCCGCCCAGGCCTGATCGCTAGCGCGCGCCAGTAGCGTGCGAGCCTTCGTCTCGCAGGCTCCGGCCGATAACGGGGCCTTGACAGGTATGGGTTGCAACACGGGCGCCTGAGGGTTGCGCGGCTCTTCCGGAGATGTAGAGCTTAGGCAGCCCATGGCTAGCGTTGCGCCAAAAAGGAGAAAGTACTTAGAAAGGCTCTCGAGCCGGGTGTGCCCCATACTATTTTCGGCGCCCGGGAGACTAGGCCCGAGCGCATCCTCCCTACCTCTCGCCAAATTGACAGCAGCAAAATTCGAGGGCGGCATCCAGTTCCATCTCGGGATGCGCCTCGATGCAATGGCCGGGCGCGGAGTCAGTACATACAAGGTCGTAGTACTCATACTCTCCGTTTCGCAGAACCTGCACGACTCCATAGGTCGGCTTCCCCAGACAGCCCTTGTCCACAAAGACTTCGAGGGACGTAGATACCTTCCCACTCTTGGCAGAGACGGTGGTGCGGCCGACGGCGAGCCCCCTCAACAAACCTTCCGGGTTGACGAATGCGACAGACGGATCATCGCTAACCCATTCGACTTTCGCGCCGTAGACTGGGCTACCGCCGCCGGTTGCCACAGCGCTTAGGCTAATCTGCTGCGCCTGCTTCGTATGGCACTCCCTCTCTCCGACCTTCTTCGAGTCCTTCAGATTTGGCTCCGGACAAGCGATTCTCAGCGCGTCCAACGGGGGCGAAATCGCGACCTCGAGCTGGCCTTTAGCCTGACCAACGCTGGCCTGAACCGTGGCGAGGCCAGCACTGGCAGCGAGGAACATGCCGGGCCCGGTGAGCTTGAGCTTTCCTGTGGGTAACGAGGACCACACGGCCTTGATATCCTCAATCGGTTTGCCACCGCTCAACGCCTCCACGCTGAGCTCCAGGGATGAGCCCAGCTCCACACCGCAGGGGTCATTCTTGCAACGCACCTTCACCTGATCGACGAGCGTGACCTTGACGCTATGACTGGTCGACACGCTCGTCCCGCGAACCGTCGCGCGCAGGACGGCCTCGCCGGATCGGAGCGCGACCAGGTCTCGGCCCTGAACGAGCAGTACTCCTGGTGGATCCGCGCTGAAGTCGATCGTCGGTGTTGGAGAGATCGCCTCTCCGTTGGCCGCATGAACCACGAGCTCCGGTAACGCGAGTGCATCCGTCGAGAACAACCGACCGGGAGGCGCCTCCCTGAAGTTAATGGTCTCGGGGGTTGGCTTGCAGCCTGTGGAAGAAATGACGAGCGCCGTGACGCAGGACCAGACGCGCCTCATCGTTTCGCCTTCAACTTGGGTGGCATTCTTGCTCTCCTCACCAACTAAAAAGGTGCGCCAATGATCATCACCCGGCGCTCGGGGATGAAGCTCTGTGCAGCGAGGGCGCGAAGCATCTTGCCGTCGAGACTTTGGCTCCCGTGCCATCGGGGAACGCTCTTCCGAAGGCCTGGTGGACCGGCCTCGACCAAACGACGGGCTAGCTCTTCTGCCATCTCGGCGGGACTGGAACGCAGTGAGGCCTGCTGATACCGCCGCCGTCCGAGGATATGGGAGCTCTCCGCACTCGTAAGCTGCTCCGAACGAAGGCTCTCATATACGCGATCGACGTTCGCTTCGATTTCAGCTGCGTCGACGGCCCGGCCGACAACAATGCCGACAAGGAGCCGTTCCTTCGCGATGGAGAGACACTCTGCAACCAAGGTTTCACCGATCGGTTTCTCGAACTGAAGTGCTGTTCGGAGTCTCAAGTCGGCCAGCGCTGCGAGATCCTCGCAGCCTGAGGCGCTATCGTTGCTGAGGACATAGCCCGCCACGGTGGCGAAGACTCTCGAACGTGCGCGTCCTTGAATTGGCGTGGTGAGCTTTTCGTCCTGGAACGGCAGCGCTGGAGCCCGCTCTTGGGCATCGACGCCAAGGCGGCTGTACTGCATTGCGATTGCGCGAGCGCGAGGGAGGTCGATATCCCCTGCGAAAACGATGCTGGTGTTCGATGCTCTATAGTTCTCCACGTAGAATGAGATGAGCCCTTCGCGCTTGATGCCCATGAGACTATAGGTTGAGCCAATTACGCTCCTGCCAGCCTTCAGTGAAGGAGCCAGCAACTTCTGGATGAGCCAGTAGGAGTCCCTTGTTTGGGTCAGCAGTCCCTCGGCACCTACGACGGCGCGTTCGATCCCGATATGGGCCTCGGATATTACCGGGCTCGTTATCGCCTGTAGGTAAGTAGGAGCGAGCTTCTCGAAGGCCGCGGGTCGCGCGTCGAGCGCAAATACCGTGCAGGTTCGGGAGGTGAAGGCATTAATGTAGGCACCTTGGTCACGAGCAAAGCGAAAGAGATCCCGCTGTGAAAGTTCGTAGCTGCCATGGAAAATCAGGTGCTCGAGGAGGTGAGCCATACCGTCGAGACCCTCGGGGTCCTGCGCGCTGCCGCTGTGGACGACGTAGCGCATCGAGACCATCGAGGTCCCGGGCATCGACTGCACCACCAGCTCCGTTCCGTCCTCCAGGATCTCGAGGGTAGGTTCGGCCCGGGCCACGTCTGCTTGCTCAACCAAGCAAAGTAGCGCGAGGCTCTGCAGGACGCGCGGAGCAAAGTTCATGGGTGTGCCTCACCGACCTGGAAGTTGAGTTCGAGTGCCATCCTGGCCTGGAGGTGGTCTTCGGCAAACCTGACCAGCTGCTCCGTCGTAAGGCTCATGACCGCCTTGGCGACTAAGACCCCTGCGGTCTCCACGTCCTTGGCTCCCCCGAGGGCTTGGGCGAGCAGGAAGGGGTTCTGGTCGATCTCGGCCAGGCTCTCCAAGACCGCTCGCCGGTTTCGACCTACCGTGCGATCATCTAGGCCGTCTTCGAATAGAGCCTCGATCTCTCGGGTGATGAGCGCTTCCGGAGCGTCCGGCGCTTCCTCCCCGAACGGTACGGTTACGAGCAAGAAGTCCAGCCAGCGATGGTGCTGCGGACCAGAGCTAACCTGATAGGCAATTCCGCGGGCCCGAAACTCAGCGAATAGGTGCTCCTCGACGAGCTTCGCGCTCATCCATAGCTTGGCGACGTCTTCCGGTCCCTGAAGCGTCACAGGAAACGCGACCAAGCTCATGTTTATGAGTGATGGCACGGGATGCGCCCCAGCGATTGGCGTGCTCGGACGAAGCGTCGGTTGGTCGAGCCCTCCGGATATTCCGCGTAGGAGGCTACGAAAGCGCGCCCGATCGAAACGTCCGGTGACTACAACTGTTGCGTTGGCTGGTGCCAATGGACCTGCGAAGTGCTTCTTGAGGTCGCTGCGTTGGAGGATCTGGATGACGTCCCGACGCCCCAGGGGTGGGTTCGCGTAGCGTGAGTCGTCAAATGCCTTAGAGGCCAGTAGAAGCGCGGCTTGGTCGGTGTTGGCATCGTTGCGCTCAGAGATCGCACGAGCTTTCGCCGCAGGCATGTTGATGCTCTCGACGTTGGGTACCAATACGGCGCGTACGAGCTTAGCAGCCAGGTCGTCGAACTCCGGGGCAGGGGCAACAAGTGTCAGCGCGCTGTCTGTCACCCCGGTCTCGACCACCAGTGAACCGCCGACCTTGTCGAGCGCCAGCATCAAGGACCGGTACAAAGGGCGATTCTCGTCGTGCAGGACGGCCATCTGAGAGACGCGCGTGAGACCGGGCATCTCCCCGTCATGGATCGCGCCCGCCGCGAACGCGATCCGCACGCAGCCGACCAGCCCAGCGCGCTCGGCGAGGATCACCCGTGGATGGTGCAATGACGGGCGGAACCGCTCGTCGGATCGGGCGCTCTCTTCGAGCATTTGGATGATCTGCCGCGGCCTCTCGGCGTCCGCTGGCGGCGGTTGGTAGGTGGGGTTGGTCCCGTGGAGCCGCTCGGCCAAACGCTGCTGGATTTCTGGGGCGATCTGGATATCTCCAGGGTCAGTGCTCACTCGAAAGCCATACGCCTCGATTCGGCGGCGGAGCAGCTCGGCCCGCGCTCCTTGGGCGAGCCTCAGCTCGTCTTTCCACCAGCGAAGTGGTCGGCCGCCGAAGATCGCCACGTCTAGAGAGAGGCGCTTCCCGATCGGCGCGCGCGTAGCCGTGCGTACGGGGGCGATAGAGGTCGCAGCGACGAGCAGGGCCTCTGGGCTTGAGGCCGGTTCCGTCGCGGGGGCCTTCGTACGCATTCCATAGAGCCCGAGCCCGGCAACCCCGACAACAGCAGCAGCGCACGCGATAGCCAGCGGCGAGACCCGTGGTCGCCTTCGGTTGACGACGAGGACCTTCGGGCGTGCTCCCACGCTGGAGGGCCTCCGAGGGGCGAGGCGTTGAGTCGGCGGGCGCGGGTCAGAAACGGGGCCAGCAGGGGGCACCGTTGAGAGCGGCGCCAGTGCCTCTTCGGGTGGGGGAGCGGAGGTTGGGGGGGCGTCGAGATCATCCAGGATATGGGGATCGATCAGGTCGCGGATATCTGGTCCTGTCATCGCCACGAAGGGAGTGGCAGTCGCGGGTGGTGAAGAGGGTTCGGCCGAGCCGGAGTCTGGCAACGGGATCAGAGCCTCGAGAGGCAGGAGCGGCGGCGGAGGGGCGCTTTGACGCTGAGCATCGGCAGGATGACCCAAATCGTCATCAGGGCAGAACTCGCTTCGGCCACGGCCCAACGCGCCCCAGGGAACACGGATCCGAGCAGGATATCTCCAATCAGGTAGCAGCCCGCGGAAGCAAAAAGCCCGAGGACGATGCGGCCGCGATCAAACCCATTGTCGGTGTGGCAGGCGAACGCGACGCGCGTGAGCGACAAGCCATAGATCAACTCAGCGGAACGCCAACCGCAGTAGACGTAGAACTCAGGTCGGGAGGGGAAAACCGTCCCTTTGCCCGTCCACAAGACGATGAGCGAAAGGACCGCGGACAGCGCGAGGTAGAGCGATAGCAGCCGGCTCCGACTCGAAGGGAGCTTTGCCGCCAAGGACAATCGGACCGCGACTTGTAGCGCAAACGCGGCGGCAAAAGCTGGATCCCAGCCGAGGCACCTGGCCGCGCTGAGCGCCGCCAGTAGCGCGAAGGAGCGCAGCACAATCCTCGAACTCTTGAAGAGCGCGTGTGCATCGGGATCGGCGTCCACCTTCCCGAAGAGCCCCGCGAGCACCAACCCAACCACCGCACGGACGCTACCGCAGGTCTGGAGCGCCGAGCAAGAAGGACTCGAAACTGTGCGACGATGGAAGTCGGGCCTCGTTCGCCGATGGCCCGCGCCGATCACGCCGCGCTTCGCTGCGGTGCCTACGGGCGAGGTCGAGCAGGTCCGCTGCGCCAACATGTGGCGGTCCCCGCGGTCGGTGGCACGATCGGCCGGCGCCCCTTTCCGTCGAGCGCATGCTCGATTGGCGCAGGGCTTAGGTCACCATGGCCGTACGGACGGAGCTGGCAGCTGGGCGAACGGGGTCCTGTCGCGCGGGCGACCCTGCGAGTGGTCCACGGCGCTAGAGCGCCGATCCGCTAATCGGACCGTAGCGAGGGCGACGAGGCCTAAATTCATGGGCCAAACGTGACGCGAGCACCGGAGGCGTACTCGATGTACTCCGAGGAGCGGAGCGGCAGGTTTGGCCCAGGAATGACGGCATCTTCGGCCGCAGCCGGTCTGATTAGCGGTTCGGCGCTCTAGGCCCGTACCCGCCCATCTTCCCCAGCAACGAGGCAGATCGAGCCCGCGCGCGCGTAGAGCGCTATGCATGCCCCGCCGCCATGCGCCACCGGAGGCCCCGGCGCGGTTCTTCCAAGCGGCGAGCCTCGACGACCTCAAGGTCGATGCCCTCGCAGACGCCGAAGCCGTCTGGGACGCGTGGGACGGGGACAAGACCCTCTGGTCGCGGCTGGCGTTGCCCTCGCCGCGGCTTCATCCACGGGCGCCGGAGATCCTCGGCGCCGCGGCGGGCATCGCGCCGGCCGCGCTTCGCGCCGTGATGGCCCGCGAAGCCTTCATCGATGATGACGGCGTGATCCGGGCGTGGCCCTACTATCCAGAGGAACAGCCGCCCGGCTCGAGCTTCCCTCCCGCGCGAGAGCGGCTGGATGAACCTTTCGAGCCGGCCTACTATCTCAGGCGCTCGACCCCCGCGGCGATCGAGCGGCACCTCTCGAGTCTGGGCGTGGACGCCGCGCGAGCGACGATCGACGCGGTCCCCCTGCCCCCGCCGAACACGTTCAGCCTGCGCCGCTATGAGGGAGGATTTCGCGCGCCCTCTGAGAGGCGCCAAGCGTTCGGTCGCCTATTGAGAGTCGTGAAGATGTTCGAGTACGCCCAGGACGACCCGGAGCTCACGTCGCGACTGGAGTCGGAGCTCGATCGCCACCTCGCCACCGTGTGCGACGTCGCCAGCGCGCCGAAGCGCGAGGACGAGGATTGTGTGCTCCCCGAGCTGGAGATCCAGCCGATCGGCCGGGTCGGCGGGGTCATCGCACACAACGACGGCGCGATCCTGTGCACCGACGGCGCCCTCATCGCGATCGACCTCGCGGGCGCGTTCGTGCAGGCCTGGCCAAAGCCGCTCGGCAGTGTGGTGGCCGCGGGCGGCCTCGCGATCATCAATGGTGAGCATGTCCTCGATCCCGCCAGAGGCTTCGTTTCGGGCGATCTCCTGAGCCTCATCGCGCCAATCGAAAGCGAGGAGCGAAGCGATCGCGCCCGCAGGCGGGTTCACCCCGCCGATATCGGGCTCAGACGCGTCCCCAGCACCGGCGGTCACGATGAGCGCAGCACCCCCGTCCTCTCGCCCTGCGGCCGCTATCTGCTCGACCTCGACGAGTCTCCTTACATCGTTCGGCTCGCCGACGAGGTCATTGTCGCGGACCAGGGGGACCTCGAGCGGGCGCTACAGGCCTCCACGAAGCCCAGCGGGGGGCTGCTCGACCCGATCACAGTCACCGTCGGGCGCGTCACGGTGATCGACCGCCTGCGCTTCACCGTGCGCACCGCTGAGGCCCCGGTACGCGACGGGCGCCCGCTCGCTTTCGCGCTGTGCGGCGACCAGTGGCGGTTCCTCGTCGGCGACGTGATCCGCGAACGAGGCAAGCGCCTAGCACGCATCGGGGTGGCCCTCTCGAGCGGTGAGTTTCGGGCGGACGGGCAGGAGCTGTGGGCGCTATCGTCGGATCACGCGATCCGCGTCTCCCTCGATCCCGAGCCGGCGATCGGCGCCGTCGTCCTGCTCGAGCCGATCCTCGCCGCCGCCGCGCAGGCCCTGGGAGCGCCGCGATGAACCTGGACCTCCCGATCGTCGGCCCACAAGACCGCGTGCGGTTCCTCGCGCTCGATGAGCCCCGCGACCGCCTCGCCGCGATCGACGGCGAAGGCAACGTCTGCATCTGGCGCCTCTCCGACGCCGCCCTGCTCGGAGGATTCTCGGCAGGGCATCAGGGAACGCCGATCGCTTGGGGCGGCGATCTCTTCGTCGGCGGGGTAGCCTACGATCTCAGCGGACGCGTCACCCGGCGCGTGGAGACGGAGGTCGAGTCGGTCCGCGTCCGGGGCGATCGCATCTTCTTTCTCCATCGCACCGCGCTCACGATCTGCGACGCCTCGACGCTCGAGACGCTCACCACGCTCGGCCCCTGGGACCACGTCCGCGACCTTGATGTATCCCCCGATGGATCGCGGATCCTCGTCGCGCGCCACGACGCATCGACCCTGCTGATCGACCTGGGGAGCGGCGCGACCACCGAGCTGCCGCTCAGCTCCGCGCTGGCGATCGGCGCTGAGTTGGCCGTGATCGCCCACCACACCGGCTCTACGATGATCCGCCGTGACGGCGCGACCCGACCGATCCCATACTTCGACGCCGCGGCGGTGGGGCCGAGCGGCGCGTTCCTGTGCGCGCATGGCTCGCGGGTCTCCATCCACGACTGGAGCGGCCCCCAGCTCGAGATGCGCTACCGAGACGACGTGCGCGCCCTGGCGTTCGGGTCACGCCTCTACACCAGCGGCGGCACGGCGTGGATCGCCGAGCGTCAGCGGAGCACGGGGGAGATGCGCCGGGTGTTCGGCGCCGGAGGCGGGGGGAAGGTCATCTCGCTGGCCTTCGATCCGGCGGGCGAGCGCCTGGCGGTGGGTGAGTACGACGGGCGGCTCAGCGTTTGGACCCTCGCCGGCCAGCGGATCGGCCTCCTCGACGGCACCACCCTCCAGCCCGAAGGTACGATCCGGGGAGTCGGCGAGGTGGGCGGCATCGAGAGCGTGGCGTTTCCGGGCGCGCTCGTCGCCTGTGGTTCCCGCGTGATGCGCTGGGAGGGCGAGCTCTCCGGTATCGGGACCACCGAGCCGGCGTGCTTCGGCGAGGGCGCTTCGGTCATCTCGCGAGATGGGCGCTTCGTCGCCAGCGATGGAGGCTGGGGCCGGGACGTCGTGGTGTTCGACCAGGACGGCGAGCGCTTTCGGGCGCCCCCGCTCGATTCGGTGGACCGCATCGTAGATCTCTCTGATGAAGGGTTGCTGCTCCATGGCAATGTGAGCGACGACGCCACCGAGCTCAACGTCCTCGGTCCAGGCGGCGAGCGCGTCGCCTCCCTGCGCATCGAGGCCAAAGTGGCCACCGCCCGCTTCACCTCGAAGGGCGACGTCGTCGGATGGCGGCGGTGGAAGGGCCCCTACTTCCGTTGGCGCGTCGCCAGCGGGTTGGTGGAGCGTTGGTGTAGGCCACCGCCGCGCTGGCGCGAGAGCCTGCACAAGGTCTCGCGCGGCGGCGGGAAGGTCGCCCTGTGGGGCGGCGAGCAGATCGTGCTCGTCGAGGAGGAGAGCGGCGCCCTGCTCGGCCTCGTCGCCGCAACGATGCGCAATGGTCCGACCGCGGTCGCGCTCTCCGACGACGGAACGACGCTGGCGGTCGGATCGTGGCGGGGGCCGACGTACGTATACTCCGTCGCCGAAAGGAACCCCCGCTGCCTCCTCGTGCTGTGCACGACGCAGGACGGCGGTACCTGGGCGAAGACCGCCTCAGGCTTTCGCCACGAGCGCGGCCAGGCTGCCAAGCGCCATTGGAGTGAGCCATGAAGCTACCGCTCAAGGCCTTCCTGCGCGGCGTCGAGGTGGATCCGATGGCGTACTTAGGCCCCGGCCTGTCGCACGGCCCAACGTCCGAGCCGATCTCAGCGCAGCGCTGGAACGGCTTCGCGTTCAAGCTGGGCGCGCGGCTCCTCGCGCGCTACGCCGCCCAGGCGAACGCGACGAACCACGTCATCGACATCTGCCAGACCGCGCTGGCGACGATGGCCACGATCCACGAGCGGCTGGCGGAGCCGGAGCTCGCCGTCCAGCTCGCGATGATCGAGGCGACGCTGCGCCCGATGACCATGTTCGCGGAGTCCCCCGCGGCCGAGCTCGAGCTGCGCATCTTCCGGTGGGGAGCTCGGCGCGCACGGAGGGATCGGCACCTCGAGGATTCTCTCGCCGCGCTGGCCCGCGACGCCGCCGAGGTCCATGCACAGCTGGCCGCAGAGGCGGGCGAGGACGCGGACCAGGCGAAGGAGGCGGAGTGGGAGGCGCAGCGCGCGGACTTCGCCGGACTGTGAAGACGCGGCTGCGCGGGTGCGGTCTGCCGGCCAGAACGGGGTTCTACTGCAGCACGAAGGTCTCCCAGGTGGAGCACCAGCTGCGGTTGGCGATCAGCTCACGCCCGCCGCCATTCTCCGCGGCGACGAAGCGGCCGTTGCCCGGGTGCCACAAGCAAGCGCCGCTTCCGCCGGTTCCTTGCAGCGTGAGCTTCTGCGCGCCGTCGATCGCGTCGGAGGTCGCCTCCAGCACGCCGCTCGCGCTCACGGTCAGGTACTGGCCATTCTGCGCCCGGATCGCGACCTTATTGCGGTCGCTGTCGATGCGCACGAGCCGAAAGGTCTCCCCCGGCCCGATCGAGGCGCCGGTCACCTGGACGCCTTCACCGCCGCCGCCGAGGGCCGAGACCCACTGCCCCGAATAGGCGCGCAGGCTGATCCGCTCGCCGGCCATCTCGATCAGGGTCAGCGTCACCGGCGCGCTGTCGAGCGCCACCACCGCGCCGCCGGAGACGCCGACATAGTGCCGACCGGAGTAGGTCTTGAGGGCGATCCGGCGCTCTCCGGGCTGGACCTCGAGGGTGAAGGTCTCATGGGTGTATTTGATGTCGCGATCGAAGTAGACGCGCCCGCCGCCGCCGTTCTCGGCCCGCATGAACACGCCGGAGCGCGAGCGCACCGCGACCTGGTTGTTGCCGAGGTCGACGAGGTACATGCGCTCGGTGCGATAGATTCGGGTGCTGGTCGCGGAGGGCGTGGGGTCCGAGCTCAGGTAGAGGCCGCCCAGCGCCTGGAGCGCGATCTCCCGCTCGTCGAGGGGGATGATCTCGACGCGGTTTTGCGCCTGTCCCCCGGCGTTGGCGGTGATCGAGCCCATCCCGCAGGCCGCGCTCAGCGTGCGCCCCGCGGCGGTGCGGAGGTTGTAGAGCCGGCCGGCGAGCGGGAGCGACGTGAAGGTCGAGGCCGGTTCGAGCGTGCCGCGGTCGGCGGCGATCGTACCGACCGCGTCCAAGGTGTCACGGAGGAACTGCCCAGCCCCCGAGGCCCGGAGGGCGACCTGGCCCGGCGCGACATCGACGAGATCGAAGGTCTCCCACGGGCCGATCCAGGAGGCCTGGGCGGAGAGCCCCGAGCCGCCGTTGTTCTGCGCAGAGAGGTAGCAGCCGTCGAAGGTGCGGAGGGCGACCTGACGCGTCCGGATCGGGGCCCCGTAGAGCCGCTGCGCGCCCTGCACGTCGCGCGGACTGATCTCCTGCTGCGAGTCGGAGGTGCCGTTACACTCGGCCTGCCAGTAGTGCATGATCGAGCGCTGATCGTAGGTGGTAACGCCGCGGCTATTCGTAGCGTCCTCACCGAAGCACGGGCTGCTGCCGCGAATCTGCTCATGGCGGAAGCCGAGCGAGTGACCGAGCTCGTGGGTCATCAAGCTCACCGAGCCGACTACGTTGGCGCCGACGGTGAGGTTTCGACGGGAGCGCGCGTCGCGAGGAAAGAAGGAGAAGGCCCAGTTGGGATCGCCGCTGGACAGGTGCACGTCGAAGGTGACGTTCGTCGAGGCGTTGCAGCCCGCGCCGTCGAGATCGGTGCGGTGGATGAAGCGCACCGGGACCACTCGCTCCCAGGCGCGCGCGGCGGCGCGCAGCGTGGTGCGCAGCGTCTCCTGGCGCGATCCGAGGTCGTTGCTCAGGCAATAGCTGATCTGCATGCGCTCCGACGGTGTCCAGATGCGGTCGCTGGTCACTTGGCGCGGGAAGCAAACCGGGTTCGGGAGATCGATGTTGCGCCAGCCGCAGCTGGGCGGGTACGCCCCCAGGTCACAGGTCCACACGCGAACTTGGGTCGGGCCGGTGAAGGTCTGGTTTTGGCAGCTCGGCGGCAGGACGCCGACCTGGCAGACCGGAAGCGTGAGGGTGGGCGGCGGTTGGCAGTCCCATTGGGTCTCCGTGATGCGTGCCACCGTCAACGGGCTCGAGTCGCTGGCTTCGTCGGTCGTGGCGTCGCTGGCCTGCGCTTCGTAGTAGCGGGCGAGCTCCTCCGGCTCGTAGAGCCGCAAGTCACCCTCCACGACGTACGCGCCGTCGGGGGCGCGCGGCAGTCCGTCGACGAAGGCCTGGAAGTCCGTGGGGCCCCCGCAGGCGGCGAGGCTAAGGATGATCGGGATCGAGATGGGTCTCATCATGGCGCCCTGAAAAGCAGCCGGCGTGCCAGGCAGATGCGCTCCCCGGCGGGCTCGACCGGCTAGAGCGCGCGGAAAGGCGCAGAAAGTCGTGCAGAAAAGTGCATCCTCATGCGGGGTTCGTCGCCTACCATGCGCGGCCACCTGGGAGACCGCACATACCTTTGGCGAGCTCGACCGGCGCGCGACCCTCAGTCCGCTCTGGCGGTCATCAAGCGGGCTCCCGGCGCCAGGGAACCTGTGGACGCTACGGCGCTAAGCGGAGTCGCCGGAGCCACCAGGTGCGCGGCTCCACCGAGGAAGCCGACGACCACGACGGGCGTCCTCCGGATGGTACGTTCTCCCGCTTGCAAGCCGAGCGAGCTCGCGACGCCCTCGACGCGGAAGGGCGCGCTGTCTCCGCTCCTCGTGGCCTGGCGTACGCGGGCCTCGACCCCATCCAAGGTGATCGTGGAGTTCAGCGTCTCGACGTTCCAGCCCTTCACTTGGGCGACCCACAGCTCCGTCGCCTGCCCCTCGAAGGGCGCGCCGGCCTCAAATCGCTGGGTCCCCAGAGGCGAGCTAACCCACAGCACCCCGTCGTCGAAGGTGGCGATCACGTCGGGGCCCATCCTCCCCACACCGTGAACATGGCCCGGCCCCAGGTAGTGCCCGAGCGGGACGGGGCCCTGATGCTTGATGGTCTGTGCTCCGGAGACCCACGCCGCCTCGGGAGCGCGCGTCGGCCTGCGACAGCCGCTGAGAAGCAGCAGGAGGATCGCGGTGCTGAGTCGGACGGTAGCGAGCGCCTGGGACAACGCGCGAGCCTCCTAGAGCAGCCCCGACCGTCGCCGGATCCACCACTCCGCCACGAGGAGCGCGACCAACAGCACCACCGCCGGGTACCCATCCCAGATCGGCACGACCCGGGTACGATCCACCTCGACCCGCCGAGAGTCGCGGATCTCCAGGCTGCTGAGCGACTCGCCGACGTCGAAGAACTTCCCGCCCGAGGACTCGGCCAGGGCCCGCAAGATCTCGGGTCGCGGGAAGGGCGCCATCAGCTCCACGTCGGTGGCCTCGATGATCACCGGCTCTTCGGCCACCCCGATGCGCTCGGTGCCCGCCGAGGCCGTGGCCCGCACCACGTAGCTGCCCGGGGCGAGCTGTCCGAGATCGATCGCCGCGTTGCCTTCGGGGCCCGTCTTCACGGTGAGCGTGCGCTCGGGGGCGGCGTCGCGGCGCTCAGCGCGAAAGAGGTCGACCCGCACCGAGGCGTCGCCGAGGCCGCGATAGTCTGGGCCCAGCACCCGAGCCTCGGCGCTCGCGGGCTGCCCCAGAGTATGTACGGTGCGATCCATGGAGAGTCGCACCCGAGATAGTTCGGGGTCCTTGATCAGCCAGCGCATCGCCGCGCTCCAGAAGCGATCGAACTCTCTTCCCGCCCCGCCGTCGCCGACCGCCACGAAGCGCCAAAACCACAGCGAGTCGGTGGCCACCGCCATCGAGCGCCCCTCCCCCACCTCGCGAATGGCGACGATCGGGGGGTTTTGGGGCAGCGAGGGGTGCACCAGCAGCGCTTGAGCGCCGGGGGCCAACCCGAGCGAAGTATTGGCGCCGAGCAGCGGCGGGAGACGTTGATAGACGGCCTCGGGCGGCTCTCCCGGCTCCCCGACCAAGGTGATGGGGTGACGCCGACCCTCGGCGGTGAGGCGCGGCCGATACTCCGCGGTGTCCCAGGGCATCGATCCCCCGAGGCGCACGGGCAAGACATCGGCGATGGGGGTCCCGGCGTAGGCGCCATCTTCGAAGGACTCATTGCCGCCGATCATGAGGAAGCTCCCGCCCCGCTCTACATAGTCCGCGATATAGGCCAGATAGTTGGCCATTCGGTACGGCTTGTAGGTGAAGTTCTGGTAGATGACGATGTCGAAGGAGCCGAGCTCCTTGGTGAAGAGCTCGTTCACCGGGAAGGGGATCAGCGCGAGCTCATCCTGCGAGGCCTTCTGGAGATCGGTGGTCGAGCGCAGGATGAAGAAGGAGATGAGGTCGACGTTGGGGTTGCGCTTGAGCAGCTCCCGCAGGAAGCGCTCGTCCCACGAGGGGCGCCCCGCCACCTGCAGCACGCGGATGCGATCGCGGATGACCTTCAGCGCGAAGCTCCGGGTGTTGTTGGTGGTGACCGCTTCACCGGGCACCACCGGCACCGAGACCTCGTAGGCGGTGCGCCCGATGCGGTTGGGCTTGAACTCGAAGCTCACCGAGGCCCTCCCCGCCCCGTCGAGCTCGGCCTCTTTGCTGGCCACGATCGCCCCGTCGCGCTTGAGCGTCACGGTGGTGGCCTTGAGGTCGAGCCCGCGCGCCTCGAGGTCCACGTCCAAGGTCACCGAGTTGTGGAGGAAGGCGAAGTCATCGCCAGTGACGCGGCGGATCGCCAGGTCCGCGGTGGCCGACTCCGTGGCGAAGCCCACCGCGTAGATCGGGATCTTTAGGTTCTTTCCGATCTCCTTGGCGCGCTCCACCGTGAGGCCCTCGGTGTCGGCCCCATCGGAGTAGAGGAGCACCGCGCCGAGGTCCCGGCCCGAGGCCTGAAAAGGGATATCCGCCAGCGCCCGCGCGATATCGGTCTTGCCGTCGGTGGTGGGCAGCGTAGCTGGCAGCAGCTCCAGCGGATGGAGGCGCTCCCCGAAGGTCGCCGGCTCGATCACCGCGTCGGCCGAGAGGCGATCGAGGACCTCCTTGTTGTCGGCCAGGTGCTGCATCACCCGCTCGCTGCGGGTCCCGGCCGGCGTGGCCAGGTCCATCGACCGCGAGGCGTCGAGGAGCAGCGCGACCCGGGAACGCACTTTGGACACCGCCCGCAGCTCGATGGCGGGCATCAAGATCAGCCCGAGCACCACCGCCGCCGCCGCCGCGCGCAGGACGAAGAGCACCACGCGCCGCTGGAGGCTCAACCGAGAGGCCCCCAGCGCCGACAGCACCAGCGCGATAGCCAATAGTATGGCCAGGGCTATGATCCAAAACTCGGGGACGCTGGTCGTGGAGATCAGCCGCCAGTCGTTGTAGACGCCCTCCTCCGGAGCCAGCCAGCGAATCAGCGCGTTCACGATTCACCGACGCCGCTTGAGGATGAAGGGCGCGTGCACCAGATCCTCTTTGTAGTCGAGGCACAGCGCATACATGACGATATTGATCCCGAGCCGGTAGGTCATCTCTCGCTGATGGTCCCCGCCCGGCGTGCACTGCTGCTCCCAGCGACCGAAGGCGTCTCGCGCCCAGGCCCCGCCAAAGTCGTTCTGGGTATAGAGGATGGCCAGGCGCTTTTCGATCTCCAGCGCCTCTAAGTACGGCGTGCGGATCACCCGCCCGGCTGCCTGATCCACCAGATAGAAGGTCTTGAAGACCACGTGCTCGGGCGGCACCCGAGATAGTTCCTGCCTGGGGAAGAGCCGCGCGAGCTCGCGCCGCACGCTTACGTCGAAGGGACCTCCCGGTTCGGCGTCCGCGCTGTCGATGAGCAACGTTCCGCCGTAGGTCAGGTGGCGCCGGAGCTTCTGCAGCGCCTCGGCCGAGAATTCGCCGAAGCCGCCCGTGCCCGCCAGGTACAAGAAGGGCCTGCGAAAGAGGTTCTTCTCGGTCGCGTCCATGGCCACGGCGTCGAGATCGACCTCGATGCTGGTGCGCTGCGCGACCTCCCACAGCAGGCGACGGAGGGTGTCCGGGCGGGGGTTCCACTTCCCGCTGGTCTTCAGCTGGGCGATGCAGAGGTCAGACGCGCCCGCCGATCCCAGGAGGGATCCGAGCATCGCCGAGCCCCCGGCGAAGGCTGCCCCGCGCAGGAGCAGCTCACGACGCTTGAGAGCCATGCGATTCAGGAGCGCTCGTTCCCGTCATCTCCCGGACGCATCGAAGAGATAATCCCCGAGAGGGCCTTGGAGATTCCCGAGGTCTTCTTCTTCAGCATCGGCGGGCCTTCATCGTCGGTCGCCTCAGGGTCTTTGGCGTCGACGTTGATCGTGATGTTCTCCGGTGGCCCCTTGACGATCGCGCGATCCCAGACCGAAGTGCCGCGGCGTGCTGCGCTGGCGGCCTGCGCGGTCTGGGCGCGGGCCGCGGCGATCGCGTTGGCCGAGAGGCGGGCCGTCGCGTCGTCGCCTTGCTTGGGGATGTCGCCGGTGAGGTTCTTCTTCTGCACGCGGATGTACTCCACGGCGGTATCGAACTTCACCAGGACGTCGGGCGGCAGCTCGCGGAACACGATGTCGGTGGGCTGGTGGACCCCGGCCTCGGGCACCGGGCCCCCGGTGCCTGGCATGTCGGCGGTAGCGCCCGCAGGCTCTTCTGTGGCGTCCGTGAGCTGTACCGTAGGCATCTTGCGCGCGGGCTGAATCATCACCCGGTGATCGAGGAGCGTCTTGGAGTCCTCGGCGTTGAACTTGAAGTCGATGAGGGTGTTGGCCTCGGCCGAGCCGCCGATCGTCGCGAGCTCGGGGGAGATCACGACATTGGGGCGCTGCTGATGGGTCGGCGGCTGGGTGTCGTCCTCGGCGCCGCGCTCGCTGTTGAGCACCGTGCGGGAGGGCTCCTCGGGGGTCATGAGGATGCGGCTGCCGATCTCGGTGTCGCCCTCGAGGACGTTCTTCACACGCTGGAGCTGACGGACGCGATCGAGGAGCTCCTGGGCGCCCCCGTAGTCTTTGCGGGCCGAGAGGATCTTCACCGCCTCCACGTAGTGGATCACGGCCTCCTCGATCTCCCCTTTGCCCTCGTAGATCTGCCCGAGCGCGAGCCGCGCCTCGAGGCAGTCCTTGTTCACCATCAGCAGCTGCTTGAGGACCGTGGACGCTTCCGGGACCTGGCCGCGCCGCAGGTAGCCTTGCGCGGCCCGGAGCTGGCTCCGCTTGGCGGCGTGCGGTTGCGCAGCGCGTTGTTCGAGGTGGGCCAGGCGCTCATGGCCCTTGGGATCATCGAAGCTGCGGGCTCCCGCGACCTCCAGATAGGCCAACGCTTTCTTGAGGTTTTGACGGCGGAGCGCGGCCTCGGCGCCCGAGAGCAGCTCGTCGTCGCTCATCGCGAGCAGACGCGAGGTCGGCGTGACTCCAAAAGCCTCGGCCACCGACCACCCCAGTCGAGCACCCAGGCCGGGCGGCTTTCGCTTTGCGCTCAAGGGAGGGAAAATACTCCCACCGTTCTTCAGCGGGTGACAAGCGGCGAAAACCTTGCCCACATGCCTTTTCACGCATGTCCGCGACCATCGAGGCCGGAGCTAACGTTCCGATTCCCACCGCCAACATCACCCGATTCGAACAGCGGGTGGGCCATCCCCCCGGCCTCTTCCTGCTGTTCTTCGCCGAGATGTGGGAGCGCTTCTCGTACTACGGGATGCGAGCCCTGCTCGTGTTCTACATGATCAAGGGCTTCCTCGGATTCGGAGACAACCGGGCGTACGCGGTCTACGGGGCCTACACCTCTCTCGTCTATATGACGCCCTTCATCGGCGGCATGCTGGCCGATCGCCTGCTCGGCCCGCGTCGCGCGGTGGTCATCGGCGGGACGCTGATGGCCGCTGGCCACCTCCTGATGACGATCGAGAACTCGACCACCTTCTTCCTGGCGCTCGGGCTCCTGATCACCGGCAACGGCTTCTTCAAGCCGAACATATCGACGATCGTCGGCTCGCTGTACCACGCGCACAACAACCATAAGCGCGACGGAGGCTTCACCATCTTCTATATGGGCATCAACCTCGGCGCCGCGTTGGCTCCGCTCCTCTGCGGCTACGTGGGCGAGACCTACGGTTGGCACTACGGCTTCGGCCTGGCCACGATCGGCATGATGACGGGGCTCGCCGTCTTCGTGATGCCCACCCGGCTCACGCAGCTGATGATCGGCCTTGGCGCTCTGGCCGCCGCGGGAGGTTTGATCGCCAAGTCGGTCGGCAAAGACATGCTGGTCGCCGTGAGCAACGTTCCCGTCGCGCTGGCGCTCTTGGTCGCGGCGGTCTTCGCCTTGATGGCGCTCAACGAGGGCGCCCTCCCCAAGGAGGCCGGCGCTCCCCCGAGCCCTGACGGCCAGGTCAAGAAGCAGGGCGTGGTCCTCGGCGCTACCTTGCTCGCCATCCCGGTCGCGGCCCTCCTGGTCAACTACACCTCCGTGGCGGGCTGGCTGCTGATCATCTTCGGCGTGGCGGCGACCGCGTACATCATCTTCGAGGCGCTCCGCGCGACGGTGATCGAGCGTGATCGCTTGTTCATGCAGCTGGTGATGTTCTTCTTTTCTACGCTGTTTTGGGCCTTCTTCGAGCAGGCCGGCACGTCGATGAACAACTTCGCGGATCGCAACACCGATCGGGTCGCCGAGTCTCGAGTGCTCACCCAGGCCGACGTGGGTCAGACCGTGGAGCTCACCCCCAACCAGGAGCAGCTCGGCTACGAGATCGGCGGCAAGGTCTACACCATGGACCAGCTCGACGCGGCCCGCGCGGCAGAGCGCGCCACCGTCGGGGCCAGCAAGGTCTCGGTGCTCGTCACCCCCAAGCACGTCGGCATGGGGGTCGGCGGCACCGAGATCCCGGCCTCAGAGTTTCAGGCTGCCAACGCCATCTTCATCCTCATCTTTGGCCTAGTCTTCGCGTGGCTGTGGACCTTCCTCGGCAGGCGCAAGATCGAGCCCTCGACTCCGGTGAAGTTCGCGCTGGGGCTGTTGCAGCTGGCGCTCGGCTTCGGGGTCCTGTGGTTTGGGGCGGTCGAAGCCGACGGACGCGGCATGGTCGCCATGTCGTGGCTGATCTTGGCCTACCTCTTCCATACCACCGGCGAGCTCTGCCTCTCCCCCGTTGGACTCTCCATGGTCACCAAACTATCTCCCGCGCGGCTGGTGAGCACGATGATGGGCGGATGGTTCTTGGCGACCGCATTCTCTGAGTATCTGGCCGGCGTCATCGCCACCTTCACCGGCGTCGCGCACGGCGGCGAGGGAGGGTCGAAGACGATCCCCCCGCCGATCGACACGCTCCACATCTACGCCGACGTCTTCAAGATCATCGGCATCAGCGCCACAGTGGCGGCGGTGATCTTGTTCGCCATGTCCCCGCTATTGCGGAAGTGGATGCACGAAGAGGCGCCGATGGCCGGCGATGCCGAGCCCGCTGGGCACTGAGCCGCCTTGGGCTCGGTGGGGAGCGATCCTGAGTTGCCCCTGGGGCTTCGCCTTCAGCGCAGATCCAGCCAGCCCACTCGAAGCCCCGTTCCCACCACCACCGCCTGTCCTGGGTCGACCAGCGCGCCGCCGTACCACTGGTCGGCCGTGCCCACCAGCTCCGGCGCGCCGGCGTTTGGCAGCGCGCGCGTACAGCCATCCGCAGCGCGGATCGACAATGCGCCGCTGCAGTTGGTGAGCACGGCCAGCACGTCCGGTCCGACCGGCAAGAGCTCGCGCAGCGTACCCACCAAGGTCAGGTAGCCACACTCATGCTGCACTCGGCCGCAGCCGCTGGCCTGAGGGGGTAGCTGGTAGTAGAGCGGCTCGAAGCGGGTGAGCCCATCTTTCAGGCGAAATGCCCGGCCTCCCGAGAGCCCGATCAACAGCTCCCGGCCCGCGGGGGTCTCGATCAGGCCCAGCGCGCGCACTGTCTCTGGCGTAGTGATGGGGACCTGGAGGCTGCGGAGGGTTCGGGTCGCGACGTCACCGACGAGCACGGAGCTGCCGCTAGCGCCGAGCACCAGGGTGTCGGCGGTGACCAAGATGCGGAAGATCTCGAGCACGTCGATCACCTGGGTCTCAAAGCCGGAGGTCCGGGCCCGCTGCACCATCAGGATGCGGTCCCCGCCGATGTACAGATCGCCATTGTCGGCGTAGGCGACCGAGGTCAGCCGGCGATCGAACGAGGCGCTCGAGGTCAGCGTGATCGGCGAGCCGAGGTAGAGCTGCCATAGATGTCCGCGTTGGTTCTTGTCCTGCCCCACGACCACCACGTGGTTTCGGTCGAAGGGGTCGACCGCGAGCTGGTTCGCCCCGCGCCACTCTTCGCCTGCTGCCCCGACGTCCGGGAGAAAGAAGGCGTGGTCCGCATCGGGCACATAGGCCTCGCCGCGGCGGGCGACCAAGACCGCGCTGGCGCCGCCGATGACCACCCGGTCCGCGTCGAGCGGCGCCACGACGGTGAGGGAGGCATAGCTGGGATCGTCGCTCGGCAGTCCTTGCAGGGTCACCGGTCCGAAGACCCCGCCGGCGGGCAGGAGGCTCAACGCCACCGCGAAGGGCCTGATCGCCTCGCTGGCGAAGCGCCGGCAGCGCTCCTTGGCGAGGGGGATCGTCAGCGCCAGACCCTCAAAATAGGGGAGATCTTTGGCCATGCCGGCGACCAGCCCGGCGCCCGGCTGGAGCAGCCCGCGGTGCACCGCCAGATCGCTCGGCAACCGCAGGCCCAGCTCGTCCCGTAGGCCGTCCGGGAAGCTGCAGACCTGCGGGGTATTGACCGAGGCGCTGAGCTCGCGGGCCGGATCTCGCCCGGGCGCCAGCGCGTTGAGCTCAGCCTCGCTCAAGCCGATCATCGTCAGCTGTTGATCGCCTGGCTCGGGGGTGAAGGACCAGCTTGTACTGGCGTCGACGCGATGAAGGATGGTCTCCAGGCGCACGCCGCCTTTGCCCTCTACCAGGACCAGCACCTCGGAGGCGCCCTCGGGGAGCGCCCAAAAAAGCGGCCCGCTGGTGCCACAACCCACCCCGAGGAGCAAGGCGAAGAGCAGAGCGATCGCGCCTGCAGCGGAGAGCGGAGACTCCAGGCGCCACCTCAGCGCCATCCCACGATCTCCCCGACGCGAAAGTCCTCACCCACCAGCACGACCCTGCCCGGCGCGACCCCGGCGGCTCGCCAACCTCCATCGAGCACGCGCATGCGGTTGTCCCCTTCGGGGAGGTAGCCTCGAACGCAGCTCGGCCGGTCGCGAAAAGACAGGGTCCCCGAGCACTGATGGACCAACGGGAGGATCGCACTGCCCTGCAGCGGGAGGCCGCGGATCGCCCCGCGCACAGACTCATAAGTACCGCAGGCCGCCGCGACCGCGCCGCAGGACTCGGCGATGGAGGGGAGACTAAATGGAAACTCCGCGAACTCTCGGCCGCGCGGCGCGCGCACGAAGATCCGCCCAGCATCGGTGCCGAGCCAAGTCTCGTAGCCGCCGATCACCGGGCGCAAGGCCAGCGAGATGACTGGGAGGTCGAGCTCGGTCCTGATCAGCACGAACTCCTGAAGGCTCTGAGGGCGCTCGACGTCGCCGATCAGCACGACCCCATTCTGGGTGCCAACGACGTAGGGCGCGGAGGGGTCTGCGGTCGGGGCGATGGACAGGATCGAATAGTTGGCCAGCGGGTGGGGGGTGATGAGCGGCCCATCCTTGATGAATAGCGCGCCGCCCGGACCGCCGATCAGGAGCCGCCCGCGCTCGTCATAGGTGACTGCCGTACCGGGCGCCGCGAGGGTGGCTGAATTGGTGAGCGCGACGCCCGCTGGGCTGGCGGTGAGCTCCCAGATCATACCGCTCAGCCCACGGTCCTCCCCT
>Ga0268298_10001351_pt1 | contig 29066 bp, 25 predicted proteins | sample WWTPWeurt_MetaG_FD_194462 | JGI IMG/M metagenome (GOLD analysis project Ga0268298, IMG submission 194462) | Activated sludge microbial communities from WWTP in Nijmegen, Gelderland, Netherland - WWTP Weurt | ecosystem: Engineered > WWTP > Aerobic digester > Activated sludge | place... | reverse complement strand
TAAAGGCTTTAGATTAAATTAATAAGTACGGATGGGCAAAAGTAGAATTTTTTTTGCGATTAGCTTCTAGCTCTTGCAGAATTATTAACGAGTTACTAAGAATTTTTAGTGCCCTTTTTTAGCACATACATCGAAACAAAAATGCTAATCTCATACAATAAATACAGCGGAAAGGCCACCAGTAATTGAGAAGTTACATCGGGTGAAGGAGTTATTACTGCAGCAACAATTAAAATAACAATCACAGCATGTTTCCGAAACTTGCGCATAAATTGAGGCGACATCATACCAATCTTAGTTAAAAAATAAACTACAATTGGCAATTCAAATACTAAACCGGATGCGAGTGTAATGGTAGTAATAGTTGAAATAAATGAGTCCATTTCAATCATATTCTTTACATCAGTGCTCAATTGATAGTTTCCTAAAAAATTGATAGATAAAGGTGCGATAATATAGTAACCGAAGGCTACACCAATCGCAAATAGAGATGAAATAAAAAACACTAATCCACTTGTATACTTTCTTTCGGCTTCTTTTAAACCCGGTTTCACAAATCTCCATAATTCCCATATTACATAAGGAAATCCTAAAATTAATCCGGCAACAAAAGCAATCCACATGTGCATAGTGAACTGACCTGAAAGCTGTGTATTAATTAAATCAAAATTCAAACTTTTAATGCAAAGTGCATCACCTAAGCCCAAAAAATCAGACAAGCGGCACATTTGCACATAGGTCCAAAAATCGGCATGACGGGGTGCGAAAATAATTTTATCGAAGAGTATGTCGTTGTAAACAAAAGCCAAAATAGCCAATGAAAAAACTACAATAGCCGAACGAACCAAATGCCAACGCAAGGCTTCTAGATGTTCCAGAAAGGACATTTCGGAGGCAGGATTAGCAGCTTTTTTAAATCGTTCGAACATATATTTTTGTGGCCGTCAAAGGTAATGCTTTGCAGCAAACGAAAAACAAAAGAGACAGAAAAATGAATTTCTATCTCTTTTGCAGGTATAGTAATTACTGTATTCTTATGCTAAGCGCTTAGCTGCACTAACAAGTATTTTAGTTAAAAATGAAAGGAAGCATAAATCAAAGCATTTCCATTTTTAAGTCCTGAGTCAAAGGAAAAATTAGTTGAGCCACCAATATTCTTGGTTTGTGTTTTTCTTTCGGCATTAATTGGATCCCATATTTCCGAAACCTCTTGTCCTTCGCCTTGTACGCCAACTCGAAATGAAACACCATACTCCATTCCAATCGCAATTTTTGGGAAAATAAAATACTCCATTCCAATAAAACCACGTAGTCCTAATCCATAAGTAGCTCCCTGTTTTGCTTGCGTAATGCGGCTACCATCGCTCTTAATATTGCCGTTGAAATTATTGGAAGCTGGTGAAATAGTGTTTTTGCTATAACTATTTCCATAGCTGTATTTATTTTTACTACCATTTAGGTAAAACAATGAAACTTCGCCTCCATACAAACCTTGTAAACGTGTTTTGCCTTTACGTTTTTCAATACCTGCTCCAAGTGTGATGCTGGTTCGTGTATTTTTCCATTCATCTACAACGGTAACATTGGGATCGGTTTGGCCATCTTTGGTTGTGTTATATTTCTGGTTTTGAGAACTAACTCCAATATTTAGTTTGAGGCGAACTGCTTTTTTTTCGTGTAAAAAATATTTACCCATTACTGTTAAACTACTATCGCCAAATGATTTAAAAATAGAATTGTTTCCTGCTGAAGAGAAAGCATTTCCTAAGTAGTTAAAAAAAGGTGCTGCATCTACTGCTATTGCCCAATCGCCTGAATCGGGTAACATTTTTTCGCCTTTTTTAGAAAGTAGTTCCTGTGCATTAGCTATAGAAATCGAAAAAAGTAAAGCACACAACAGAATTTTATTTTTCATAGTTTTAATGGGTTAGAATTATTGATAAACGCAATTTTACTATAAATATTGCTTCTGCTAAAGTGAATAACAGAGCTGGTTGTTTGCAAATCTAGTAATAAAAATACTAGCAATTAGGTGTACTTTTTAGGTTGAACTAACTAGCCCAATCAAACCCCTTTACCAATAACGATTGAGTGGATTGCTCAGCCGAACCTGCTTCTGGAACATGTGCATATTCCCAATTGGCTTTTGGTGGTAAGCTCATTAATATCGATTCAATACGACCATTTGTTTCAAGTCCGAAACGGGTTCCTTTATCGTATACTAAATTAAATTCAACATAACGTCCTCTTCTTAATTTTTGCCATTGTTCTTCACGACTCCCAAAAGCAAGCGATTTATTATTTTCCAGAATAGCAATGTAAATTGGTACGAATGCACTACCAACCGCTTGTACAAAATTGAAACGTTGCTGTTTTGAATAATCAGCTGTTTCGCTTAAGTTGTCAAAAAATATTCCTCCAATGCCGCGTGTTTCGTTGCGATGAGGAATAAAAAAATAATCATCGGCCCAGTTTTTAAACTTTGGATAATAAGCAGTTGAAAATTGATCGCAAACTTTTTTTAATTCAGTATGAAAAAATCGGGCATTGTCAGGATTAATGTAATGTGGCGTTAAATCAATTCCTCCTCCAAACCAATGTTTGCCAGAACTGGTTTCGAAGTAACGCGTATTCATATGAATAATGGGCTGCATCGGGCTTTTTGGATGCAACACAATGGATATTCCTGTAGCATAAAATAAATCAGTTTCCAAAACACTTTCTCTCCCAGCCATAAATGCAGGTAGTTTGCCCCACACTTCTGAAAAATTTACGCCTCCTTTTTCAAGAATATTTCCATTTTGAATAACACGGGTTTTACCTCCCCCGCCTTCTTCACGTGTCCAATTATCCTCTTTAAACTTTGCTTTCCCATCTGCATTTTCGAGTGCAGTACAAATTTGATTTTGCAGCTGCATAAACCAATCAGCAGATTGAGTGCACATAGTAGAAAATTCGGGACGCTGCATAAACTTGTTTATTTAACCGGACTTAACGTAAAATCTTTGTACTGTAAAATAAATACAGATCTATTTTCCAAACCGCTTTCAACGGCAGTTTCAACAAACTTAAAATTGTTTTGTAGACCATTATAAGGATGGGCAATTAAATGATCTGAAAAAGATTTTGGTGCTTTCATTAATTCCTGTAAAAAATAAAGTCCGCAATCATATCCTTGAAAAGCATACTTACTTGGGTCGGTTTTAAATTTCGAACGGTACTTTTTCATCATACTAAGGCAAGTTGCAGCTGAAAAATTCACGTATCCTGATGAAGGAATGTGGAGCTGTAATTCCTGAATGGTATTGATATCGAGGTTATCGAACGAAATCCAACTCTCCATGCCAAATAGGGTAATTTGATAATCCTTCTTAATTATGCGCAAACTGTTTACTAAGCTGGTTACAAAAGCCTGGTCATTACTTGGAATAAAAATAATATTGTTGCCTGTAGTCGATAGTTTTGCTTGCAATCCCTTTGCTCCGGAAGTTTTAAAAATAACCTCCACCAAACTGTCTTTACCAAGAAGTGGTTTTGCTTTTTCTTTAAATACCTCAACCGATGATTTCTCTTTGAGTAATCCATTGTGCAATAAAACAATGTTCTCTTTTTTGTAATGCTTACCAATAAAATCGGCGATAGTTTCAACTTGTGTTCCGCTTGAAGCTGAAACCTTTATTGCATAGCTGTTTCCCAACAATAATTTGTTTTGTTGAGCATAGGGAATGCAATTAAGTATTTGATTTTTTTTACAATAAGCAGCAACCATAGCTGCAGGAACATTGTGAAAAGGTCCAATTATTAAATCTGAATTTTTAATGGAGCTGTGTTTTAAAACTTCCGCAATTTTGGCTGAATCATTGGGTGCATCGAAAACCTGAAGTTTTAAATTTAAGCCAAGTTGTTTAAGCGAATCAATAGCCAAAAGTATTCCTTCATAAAACTCAATAGCAGCATAGGATTTTGATGGAATGGCTGTTCTGGTATTCTTTGCAAATTTAACGCTGTCAATTTCATCGGAATTAAAAGGTACAAGTAACGATATGCAAAGTACCTTGCTTTGAGGTTGGTTTACAGCTTTTTTAATTTCAGCAATGAATGGTTTATCACTCTCAACAGCTTTTGATTCGCTTGGCAAATCTACTTTAGTATTGCTTTGTGGAATTTTAAGTTGTTGTCCTATTTTTAAACCTTCACTGAGTTCAGGATTGGCCTTATTTAATTCGTCAACAGTTATTCCATATAGTCTTGAAATTGCATACAAGGTTTGTTGCTTTTCAACGGTATGATAAATAAACGGTGAAGCGCTACTTACTTCGCTTTTGGGGCTAGCTTGTTTTTTGGTTTCTTTATAGAGAATTTTTATAAGTTGTCCGGGATTAATACCATCTGCCAATTCAGGATTTTCGAAAATTAAATCTTTAGAATTTACCGCATAGGCTTTTGCAATTGAATAAAGTGTTTGCCCTGCTTCAACTGTATGAATATAGTATTTTACACCTTCGATTTTTTCAATTTTGCTTGAAATTTTAATCTCTGGAGCATTGTTGTTTTGAGCTCTAGCAATGAAGCTAACAGCTATAATTAAAAGAAGCAGAAAATACTTTTTCAACGGACTAATTTTTAAAGTAAAGATGTGACCACTAGCTATGATTATTCCCATTCTATTGTTGCCGGTGGTTTTGAACTAATATCGTATACCACCCGATTAATTCCTTTTACTTTATTTATTATTTCGTTGCTAATATCGGCTAAAAAAGTATAAGGCAAATGACACCAATCGGCTGTCATACCATCTGTTGAAGTTACGGCTCGCAGTGCAATAGCATTTTCGTAAGTACGTTCATCCCCCATTACACCAACACTTTGTACGGGCAAAAATATGGCTCCGGCCTGCCACACATCTTTATATAAATCGGCTCTTTTTAATCCATCAATAAAAATTGCATCCACCTCTTGCAATATGCGAATTTTATCTTCGGTAACCTCTCCTAAAATTCGAATGGCAAGTCCCGGACCGGGGAATGGATGGCGGTTTAGAATGGCATCATCAATATGCAATCCTTTTCCTACACGTCGAACCTCATCTTTAAACAGCGTATTAAGTGGTTCTACAATTTTAAGTTTCATAAAATCAGGCAATCCTCCAACGTTGTGGTGCGATTTAATAGTTGCAGAAGGACCTTTTACCGAAACTGATTCAATAACATCGGGATAAATAGTTCCTTGCGCCAACCACTTTACATCCTTTATTTTATGTGCTTCTTTATCGAACACTTCAATAAACACTCGTCCAATTGCTTTTCGTTTTAATTCAGGATCAGAAACATTTTTTAGGGCAGTATAAAATTCATTTCGAGCATCTACACCAATCACATTTAAGCCCATGTGCTGGTATGAATCAAGTACGCTAGAGAATTCGTTCTTTCGCAAAAGTCCATTGTCAACAAAAATGCAATACAAATTCTTACCAATGGCTTTATGCAACAATATTGCTGCTACAGATGAATCTACACCTCCACTTAATCCCAATACCACTTTATCGTTTCCAATTTTTTGCTGCAAGCTGGCGATGCTTGTTTCAACAAATGAAGCAGGAGTCCAGTTTTGCGAACAGTTGCAAATTTGCACTACAAAATTTTGCAATAATCTTCGTCCTTCCGTACTGTGATAAACTTCGGGATGAAACTGAATGGCAAAAGTAGAAGTAGCCACAATTTGGTAGGCTGCAACTTTTACTTCGGCAGTACTGGCAATAATCTCAAAATTTGGAGCAACCTTCGAAATGGTATCCCCATGGCTCATCCAAACTTGTGTTGGAAAATCTATACCTTCGAGTAATACATTGTCTTTCACTTTTGAGAGACTCGCTCTTCCGTATTCTCTAATTTTAGAAGGCATTACTTCGCCACCATTTTTATGCGCCAGCAACTGTGCACCATAGCAAATAGCCAACACCGGAAGTTTATTTATAAATGCCGACATATCCGGATCGGGAGATGCTGCATCTCGCACTGAAAATGGACTACCTGAGAGTATAACTCCTTTTATAGTTGGAGTAATAGGGGGAATTTTATGAAAAGGATGAATTTCACAATAAACGTTGAGTTCTCTTATTTTTCGGGCAATGAGTTGGGTGTATTGCGAACCAAAATCAAGAATTAAAATAGTTTCCTGCATAGTGCGCAAAGATAAAAAGATTGTGTGGTTGAGGAAGTCAAAAAAATGGCAATTTTCATATTTTAACCTTCACCTTGTCCCACTTTTTAATTTGCCATTTGGTTGAACAGGTTGAAAGATGATTTCCATTATCGTCGCTAACTTTTACTTCGCAATCAACAAACACTGCATCACTAGATAAAAGCGGATCAACTACTTGCTTCTTAATCCAATCAGTATCGAGTTCAAAACTGGCTGTTGCACCTGTCTTACCTTGGTAATGATATTCCATATGTAAAGATTTCATTATTAATCGATACTTATCAGGATCGAGGTGATTGAGTAATAACAAGCCTGTGCTGTATTCAGAGACTGTGGCCAAACCACAAGCATGCAATCCTTTTAAATGATTTAAATTGTTTTTTATATAGGGATAATGAATAAGTACTTTATTTTTAGAAATACTTTTTATTTTGAGACGATGTGGTTTGTTAAAAGGAATATTACGAAGCAGCACAAAATTCAAAAGCCACAAGCTAAAGGAAGAAGTGGAAGCTTTTTCGAGTAAATCGTTGATTTTCATTTTAGATGCGTGTTTGAGTTAGAATCAATTTTACAATAACTTGGCCTTATTCCAATAAACATCCATCTCGGCGAGCGTCATTTCACTGAGTTGTTTACCGGATTTACTTGCTTCAGCTTCTAAAAATTGAAAGCGTTTAATAAATTTTTTGTTCGTTTTCTCGAGTGCGTTTTCAGGATTTATTTCTAAAAACCGGGCATAATTAATCAATGAAAACAATACATCACCAAACTCGCCTTCAATTTTATCGCTATCCGATTTGCTATCAACTTCGGCTTTAAACTCATTTATTTCTTCTTCCACTTTTTCCCATACTTGATTTTTATTTTCCCAGTCAAATCCCACAGCACGAGCTTTTTCCTGAATGCGAGCTGCTTTTACAAGCGATGGTAATGATTTAGGAACCCCGCCTAAAACAGAAGTATTTCCTTCTTTCATTTTCAATTTCTCCCAATTCTCCTTTACTTCCTGTTCATCTTTAACTTTTACATCACCATAAATATGAGGATGGCGATGAACCAACTTATCACACAAAGTATGGATTACATCAGCAATATCGAACTGCTTGGTTTCACTGGCAATGCGGGCATAAAATACAATGTGCAATAAAATATCGCCGAGCTCTTTCTTAATGTTGTCCATGTCCTTATCCAAAATGGCATCTGCCAATTCATAGGTTTCTTCAATGGTAAGGTGGCGCAAAGACTCAATGGTTTGCTTTTTATCCCAGGGACATTGTTCCCTCAATTCATCCATTATGATTAACAATCGCTCAAATGCTTTTAATTTTTCGTTCATCCTTTATCCAAACTAGTTTAACAAGTACGTACCAAATTGCTCGTAAAATAAAGGAAAAAAAATTCTATTCTACTATATCTAAGTACATGTTGCTATAGAATCGTTAGGGCTTGAGTGACTCTAATTTAAGTAAAATCATCCTTTTTGAGTATAGGCAATGAAAGGCTTCCAAGATAGTTTTGCACTCAGCTTATGATACAAACTGTGCAACACATGAATAAAATGATGACCAGTATACTGGGATTGTTTTTATTATTTAGAACGGGAGAAGCACAAAGCTCTAAAGATAAAAAAATACAAGCCGGAAAGGTATTGAAGGAATTGCATTTTGACTTAAGCGCTTTACTTAATACCTGCGGTGAAAATTTAATTTGGGACTTACGCTCAAAAGGCATAGTGTATGCTTCAAGCTGTGAATTGTTAGCGCCCGAATTGAAATGTTCTTTATCGCAGAATGAGCTGTACTCGTATTACGAGCAATTAAAAATTCAAGAAAAAAAAGAAGTGAACATCTCTGAAAAATATGTTGAGAAATCAGGTGTTGACAGTATTAAAAAAGGAAGTTATACCTATAGTTTCTGCGCATCGGGCGATTTAATTTTACCCGACTCAAGCACTATTTCGGTTATTAAATTAAGAGTAGTAGAACGCTATTTCACAAAAATTCAGCAAGCACCATTTGAAGTAATCGAATACCACAAAGTGCACAATGTGTTTTTCAAACCAGGATGTAAAAAAGCAATTTTAACTTATTCCGAAATTTTGGTGAATAACAAAAGTAAAGCGCAGCCTGAGTTTTACTCCATGCTTGAAATTACAAACTAGCTGCCTTGCAATAAAATCGAATGGAACAACATGTCAAGAAAACGTTGTAAATGAATTAGTACACAAAGACAATTTTAAACTATTTAAACTTACTTTAGTTGCTTCAAAAACAGCTTAACGTATGGAAATAGGAATTGATAGTTTTGCAGCATATACTGCAGACAGCACAAAAGACGAAGGAATAGAAGGAGCACGCGCGATAGAAGAATTGTTGCAACGAATTGAACAGGCCGACAAAAGCGGACTAGCTGTATTTGGTATCGGCGAACATCATCGAAAGGAGTTTTTAGATTCAGCAACTGTAGTGATTTTGGCTGCAGCAGCGGCACGTACCAGTAAAATACGTCTTACAAGCGCAGTTACTGTGTTAAGCGCAATGGACCCTGTTCGTGCATTTCAAAGTTTTGCAACCCTTGATTTAATTTCAAAAGGTAGAGCCGAATTGGTTGTGGGGAGAGGTTCATTTACTGAAGCATTTCCTTTGTTTGGTTTTGATTTAAACGATTACGATGAACTCTTTGCTGAAAAACTTGAATTATTTTTACAACTCATCAAACACGAAAAAGTGAGCTGGAACGGGAGGTACAGAGCAGCATTATCAAACCAAACAATTTACCCTCGCCCCTATCAACAGCAATTACCGGTGTGGCTTGGCGTAGGTGGCACTCCCGAATCGTTTGTAAGAGCCGGAGCCTTAGGATTACCATTAATGGTGGCTGTAATTGGAGGAGAAACCCATCGTTTTAGGCCTTTAATTGATTTGTACAAACGAGCAGGAAAAACGGCCGGTTTCGCACCCGAACAACTAAAAGTAGGATTGCATTCATTGGGATATGTAGCTGACACTACAGAACAGGCAATTGCAGATTATTATCCGGGCTATGCCGAAACCTTTACGCGTATTGGTAAGGAGCGTGGCTGGCCACCCGTATCGCGTGCTCGATTTGATGCACAAAATGGAACACTCGGAGCATTATTAGTAGGAAATCCTGAAGAAGTTGCAGCCAAAATTATTCGTCATAGCGAATCGTTAGGAGGCATCTCACGCTTTACTTTTCAAATGGACAATGCAGCATTGCCCCACGAAAAATTGCTTTCATCCATAAAATTAATTGGAGAAAAAGTACAGCCATTGGTGAAAAAGGGTTTGATACTATAATTGATTCAAATCCTCTCTCGCATCTTGCTTGTGAGTTATTACTTGGCATCTTACCAAATACAAAAGTCTTACTTTACTATAATTAACTTTCTTATAAAAGTAGATTTAGTGCTTGAAATTATTTTCAAAAAATAAACACCGTTTGCTAATGATGAGGTAACAAGGCGATATGGTTTACCTGAATAGCTTACCTTTTTCTGATCAATTAATATTCCATTTGAGTTTAAAATTTCAATAGTACATGCTTCATTTAAATCATTGTTAAAGTAAACACTTGCTTCTTCTTTTGCCGGATTAGGCGCTATCGTAAACCCATTCTCAAAATTATTTTTACTAGCCTTTACTCCTAGCAAAGTATCACATGGTGAACCTATTTCGGCTCCTAAAAAATAGTTGGGGTGGTTGGGGACTGATTTGGTGTTATAACAGGGTATTGAAAGCGAGTGTTGCTGCACATTACAGGCACTACCCGCACTATCAGGTGCTGTTATGCATCCTAAATAGAGTGAGCCGCCATAAGTACTTATATAAATTTTATTATCATTGGCACGATACAATAATTCAAATTGATTGGTAATACCTCCTTGAAAACCATCGTATAAAGCTACGGTATCAATACTTGATGCTACATTTACCGAATCGGTATTTAATTGGTAAATAACTTTATTGCTACAAGCATATAAAAATTTAGAATTAGGCGAAAAGGTCAACCCAAAGCAATTAGATGAATCTGTAATAGTAAGACTGCTCAATTCGCTTAAGTTACCACTGCATCGGTCAAAATTAAAAAAACGAATAATGTTTTCATATTTATTTGCTGATATTCCAGTAATTGTAGTAAAGGCGTATTTAGTTCCGTCGGGCGAAAAGCAAGCTTGTGACTGTGAATCAAAAAATGTCAAGTTTATAGGAAAAACCTGTGAGGTAATTGAAGTTATTCCTTGCGAGGTTAGTAGTATTTTCCATATAGTATTACTGGTATCTTGTGCAACAAGAATCCACCAATCTCTTCCATTTGCATGCTTAGTGGCTGTTAACCCGCCAGCTAAACGAGGTAATTGCATTAAAGTATTTTTTTGAATAACAGCTCCTAAACCTCCATCCAAAGTTAAATCAATAATTGAATAATACATAATTACATTACAACAAATAGGGGTATCAAGAACAGATTGATGAAATAAAATATATTTGTTGCTATCTCCTGGGTAGGGTAAAAAAACATTTCCATTAGCCAGCCACAAACCCGCGTATCCATTTGTAAGCACCAATGGATCTGGATTTAAGCCAGCACCATTTAACATGGTATCACCCTGTGTATTTGCAATAAAAATTCCGTTGCTACTCATTAATAAGTTACCAGCCGAATCACTAATATTAGCTTGCGTTCGGTTAAAAATCATTTTTGTTTGAATAGCATTAGCTAAAGGGCTTCCTCCAAAAAAATCTATTTTTGCTTTTGCAGAAGTTGCAGGAGGCTGTATAATAGGCCAATACCAGTACCCTAATAGCCAATTATTGCTTAGGCCTTGTGCAAACAGTAAATTTGTTATTAAATTTAAGACAATAAGCAATTTTGTTAACCTCATTATAATAAAGTAAAAGTTGCTATTTTATAACTACGAATTTCAGTATGCCCATTGCATTATTTAAACTAATTACTTTTAAATAATATAAACCACTTATCAAATTTTTAGTAGTGAAATAATAAGCATTTTTATCTTTAGGAAGCTGTAATTCATCAATTCTTTCTCCATATGAATTATAAATTTCAACTGTCATACTTTGATTATTAGGAATATCATAATAAATTACAGCTTCATCTATAATTGGATTGGGTGCTATGCCAAACCTAAATTCTTGTGCTCCATTTGTTGAATTTGATTTTACGGTTGAGGCAGCTTTTCTCAAATAGCCTTGACTAAGGCAAGTTACAAAATCGTTGTACTCATTATTGGGTGCAACTAATTGATACAATATCCTTGCTTTATATACTGCCGGCCCTCCCGAATAAGGGCATTGTTGGGCAATTGCTAAAACTTGAGCGGCTTGATTTGAATTAAGGTAGTATAGCCCAATTGCCACTGTTTCAATATAAATGCTAGCAATTAATTTTTCGTTTTGTTCAAATAATTTGTTACTAATAATTGCAGCGTTAATGCTTTGTGCTGCGTTCGCTACGCCTGCGTGTTGTAGCTGGTGCACCTGTATTGCTTGTTGAACGGTATTTTGCACAATGCTAATTTGTGTACGCACACTTGAAAATGATAAATCGAGAATGCTATCGTTTAAAACCGATAGTTGTCGAAGGCTATCGAGCAAGAGCAAACTATCATTTAAATGACTAAGCAGAGAATCAGCTGTTTTAATAACTGTGTTAAAATAAATATCGTATTCGTTTAAGCTTTCAACATGCGTTTTTACTTGCTGTATAGTGTTGATTGTAGTGCTTAGTTGTGCTGTAAAAAAGGCTTGAAAACTACTATCTTGATAAAGTAAAATTGAATCGTTTTGTAATTTATTAAACAGGTATTGCCTTGCCAAATCTAGACTTTCGTCTGTAAATTCCTCAGTAGTATAGGTACCATCAGCAATTGATTGCTCTACTAATAAATTCGAATTTGTGTTAGACTGATTATTTTTGGGATCACAAATATCGCTTGTACAAGTATAATTAGCACCTGGAATATTCTGAAACCAACTTGCAGGAGTCCCAGGTGCGAGGCTAGGTAAATATTGAAATCCTGAGCCATTATAAACATCAAAATTATTTAGCCCTCCCGTAAGTGAAGGGCCATTATCATTCCTTGCACCATAATCTGGACCAGCAACATTCACCAACCATTGATTGCCATAATAAGGTTGAGGTCCCGAAACCCCAGTGCTATGAACAAATAGGCCTAGATTATGATTCCAAATTTTATTGTCACGCATTTTTGTGCTACTGCAACCCCCATAAAAACCAATGCCTTTGGTGGTATTATCAACGGTATTGCAATCCATAAAACTTTCGGTAGTTTCGGTAAAGCGTATGCCATGATTATTCATATTGGCAGCGTTTTTACCTCCACCAAGCACATAGTTACAGGCTACATTTGTTTTATTGCAGTTATTAATGCTAATACCACAAAAATCGGGGTTTAATGCTCCATAAGCTTGTATTGTATTGTCTTTTACAACAGGCAATCTAAAAAACTTTACATCAATAGCTTCTTTACCTAAATTAAAAAGAGTGTTCTCGTATATTTCAAGGGCAGTATTACTCATTACTACTTCTTGAGCTGCAATGCAACGAGCTTTTGAGTGGGTGCTGTAAATGGTATTTTTATTGGCTACCAGTGATAATGCACCCGGGTTTAATAAATAATCTATTCCAACTCCATTCGCCTCAATATAACTGTTACCAATATATGCCTTTTTTAAATTAGTTAATCCTTTCGCTAAAAAGCCGGTAATCATATTTTCCATTTTACAATTGTAAATAATGGTTTGAGCATTTTTAGCATACACCCCAAAATCACAATCCTTAAAGGTAACGAGAGGATAACTAATACCTCCAATAAAATGTGTTCCATCTACGAGCAATGGATTAAATGTATTTAACGATACACCAATTTCATCATTGGTGTAAATGGCACTACCCATATATTCATCTGTAAAAGTTCCATCAGTATGAATAGCTTCAAAGTTTGCATTGTATATTTGAATGGTGGAATTTATAAGTTGTATGCCGGTATTTAAATCGAAAAATGTATTCGCAGAGTATTTATTTGAACCAATAATACCATGACGATTTTCCATGTAAATTCCGGCTGTGGGATGCGTACCAATAGGAATTTGCGTTGGATAACTTGCCTTTAAGGCTCCACTAAAGTTAAAATTACAATGAGTGATTGTAAAATTTCCTTCAGGAAATGGGGTTTCAATTACAGCTGATATACCAAAAATATTGTTGGTAAAATCACATTTATTCAAGTAAAAATCAGAACCTGAGTGCGAATTTATTGCCCAAGTTGCATCTTTAAAAACGCATTTGCCGTAGCTAGAAACTTTAACATCTTCTTGCAGCGTTATTCCTTGCCACATATAATGACATGCTTCAAATGTACAGTCGGTTAAATCTACGTCTACATTAGCACCATTACCATTTTTTGAGACTATAATATGTGCACCTTGTTCCATATAAAAATGAGCATTGTTTATGGAGCAACTCTTGTCAATAATAAATTCTTTCTTCACAAAAATAGTATTGCCATTTAATGAGTTTAATCCTAAATTGGAAATTAAATCACCATCTTCAATAATATTATTAAATGAACTTGGGTCCACACAGCAAGCAACCACTTCCAAAAATGGTTCGTTAGGACATTGTTCATAGGTTACTTCAATTGTACCGCCAACCGCAACGCCATTTAATAGCCCCCAAGTATAAGTTTGAGGGTCAATATTTAATCCAGTTATTACAGTGACTGTTGCAGGTGATGTAAAATTATCAGTAAATGTCCAGGTTGCGGTTACTCCAATACCCGGTTGTGGCAATATTCTGTATATGCCTGTTGTACCATGCGGATCACATAAAGTTGCAGGGCCTGAAATATAAAACGGGACTGCTTGCGAAAATGATTGATTTCCAAAAAACGTAAAAAGTACAATGAAAATTGCTGAAATATATTGCTTCACTATAAAACAAGACTGTAAAATCAGTTTAATTGAATTTTTCATATTGGAAGGAATTTTTTGATTCAATCAAATATAGGAAAAATTACAACTCCTTTTCTAATGCTTATTAAGTGATTTTTCACGAATTGAATACTCTGTTAATTTATTCATTAGAGAGTTTTCAAATCTTCATTAAAAGTAAAGGTATGTTTACTTAGAGGAAGCAATATCCTTAGCATTAAAACAATCCTAAATCCTATTCCTTAAGGAAAGTATTTATTCATCAACTGATAGTCGATATTTGCCGATTGAGAGTGGCAACTTGAGCAAGCTTCGCCTTTATTGGCGGCTGTTTCGGCTACAGAACCATCAACATTTATGTAGCCCCACACCCATCCTTTGGCATCGGCATAACGGTGATCCTTTTGTTTATATAAAATAGCATATCGAGCTAATACGCCAGATTGTTCAATTAATTCTTTTACAATTAAAGAACCTTCAGGAAAAACTGATCCTGCGATAATTCTTCCATTTGAATCAAGCTGAGCTGCGGCAGTTGCATTGTAGCGCACACGTAGTAGTGCTTGTGTATGTCCGCTGCCGGCGCTTTTAGCTAAAAAAGCAGGGGAGTTTTTAAACCACTTAAATCCATCTGCCGACCTCGACATTTCGAATAACATAGTATCATCCGGATCGACCTTTTCGTCCTTTTTACACGCCTGTATAAGAAATACCAGACTGATAATTCCTGAAATTACCAGGCTAGTTTTAGTAATTGATTTTAGTTTCATATTATAACGTGTTAAGGTTTAGTGTTTAAATTATTTTTACAGCACTTTCTTTCATCCAACCTTCGTTGCCGTTATAAAGTCGAATTCGGAACCAGGAATTATCCTTTTCAATGATGTTAACTTTAGTACCCTCGTGAATGATAAATAAATCTTTGGAATTTTCGCTAGGTGCACTTTTAATAGTGGCGCTTGAATTAAACAATATTGCCTCACTTTCGGCATGTTGCTGACTATAATTCGTTTTCGCCAACAAATAAAAAGTAGTCGCAATTAAAACAGCAAGACAAAAACTTCCAAAAAACACTTGTTTACTTAGCGTTGAACTGCTTATTCTAAAAACTACCAGCAAGCTAAATGCAATAAATAAAGCAACAATACAGGCTATTCCCCAATCGTCGGCCGAATGAGAATGTACAAAATTATCCCACCACGATTTAAAAATTAATTGCTCTTTGGTTTCAGTTTTATCAATTGTTTTTAGATTGGCCAATTTTAGATTTGCAAGTATGTCTTCATCAGCTGGTGCTAATTTTTTTGCTTTTTCATAGTACAAAATCGCACTGGCAATACTATCCGTTTTAAAATAGGCATTGGCTAAATTAAAGTACAACTCACTCGATTGATAGCCTTCATTTATTAATTGACGGTAAGAAGTTATTGCGGAAGAGTAGTTGTTTTTTAAATAGGCATCGTTGCCAATTTTAAACACATCGTTTTCTCCAGCTTTTATAGTAAAAGCACTCAATAGAATAAAGCTTAGAACAAGTATATTTTTCATTTTAACTCCTCCTCTATTTTACTAATGGTAGATACAGTATCGGCATAATCGGTTTGCATGGCACTGGTTGATTTAACCGGAGCAAATCGAGCAAACTCACTTTTGTTTAACGTAAGTATCAAGAAATTTATTGCCTCTTGATTGGTTCCCTTAGCCAACAATACTTCCGAAATTTTTTCTTTGGTTAATTCTACTGCCGATAAATTAAGCTTATCACTCAAATAGCCATTAATCGACTTAAATAATTCGTTATAAAAGGCGTCGTAATTATTTTGTTGCAAGTAGTTATTAGCTAAAGCCAAACGTTTACGTGCTATTTGCGTAGCTTTTTTACTCTTACGACTTACCGTATCGTTCAAGCTATTGGTGTATTTTTTAAAGAACATCAAAAAGGCTACAAACAACAACACAGGCAATAAGAGTAGCATATAAAATTTGGCTGATCCAAAAAAATCATTTCCTGTTTTCTGTAAATTAGTTTTGGTTTTAATGTACCGAATATCGTTGCCCAAAATCTTTACATCCTCTTTTGCAGTAATAACAGTAGTTCCAGATTCGCTCTCGTTGGCAGCACCCTTTTCTACATCGAGTGTAAAATCAGGTGAGCTTAATGTTACATAGCTCTTTTTAGAGATATCAAAATAAGAAAAACTAATGGGAGGTAATTCGTATTTACCTGAGTGACGAGGAATTAACAAATAATCGAAGGTACGGCTACCTGATACTCCGGCTGTTGTTGTAGAAATTTTATCGCTAATTTTTGCATCGTATCCCTCAATTTCAGGTGGTAATTTTAACTTAAAGGGATCAATTAATTTTAAATTTCCTTTTCCTGAAAGCGTGATGTATAAATTGGTAGCATCATTGGTTTTTAAAGTTTTGTTGGTATTACTTAATCGACACTCCATACCGAAATCACCAACAGCTCCATTAAAATCAACAGGTTTTCCTGCCGTGGGCAATGGCATCACCTCAATTTTTAGTGGTTTACTTTTTACTGTTGTGCGTAAGTCTTGATAGCCTCCACCAAAAAATTGGTCAAAAAAACTGTTGCTCCTACTTCGCTGTTGCACCCGTTTTACCACATCCATCACCATTTCTGTAATTTCCAATGAGCCGGCACGCTGTGGCATTATTACAGTTTTCTTAATTTCAGCTGCTTGGTACTGAACCCCATCAAATACTTCCGGTCGAAGTGTTGCTTGCTGATTGGGTGAAACAATATCTTCACTCCAAAAACCATTAAACACCGGAGCTTTAGTTAAGGCATTTTGAACGATACTAACCTTGGTATAAATTTTAAAAGTTACCACTAATTGTTCTCCCACATATACCTTACTTTTATCAACAAAGGCACGCAAAAATAAATCCGAGTTATCGTCTCCATCCATTGACTGTTGACCATTTCGCGAGTTCTGAGCAGCGGGATTTTTCACAACTTCAATTACCAGCGATTTTGAATTTACTTGTTTCCCGTTTGAACTGATGGCTGCCGGTCCGATGGTAAATTTACCTTCTCTTTGTGCCGCAATTATGTATGAAAGAGAAATGGATTGCGACATGTTTCCATTAATAATTTCCATACTCGATGACTGATTAGGTCCTGAAAGCACAACAAAATCGCGCATGTCGGGAGCTCTAAAATTGGAGCCGGCGCCTTTTAAGGTATAGGTAATTTGAAATTGCTCACCAACACCCACCTGGTTTCTACTAGTGGAAGCAACCAAGGTAGCATCCTGCGCCCAGCTAAATTGGCTTGAGAATACCAGCAGTAAAATGCCTATTAGTTTTTGTTTCATTTGCTTACCAGTCTTTTTCAATTTGAACTTTAACTCCCACAGCTTTCTTTTTCTTTAATTTATCTTGAACATCTTTCTCCTGATTATTCATAGCTTCAAGCAAACGTTTAGCATCTTCCTTGTTCATTTTCTGTGGTTGATTGTTCGCTTGCTGTTCTTGCTTATCCTTTTCCTCCTTATTTTGTTGTTGTTCTTTTTTATCGCTTGATTTTTGGTCCTTATTGTCTTGATTTTGTTGGTCTTTATTACCTTCTGAATTTTTATTGTCCTTGCCCTTACCGTTTTTATCTTGATTTTTTTGTTGCTCCATTTTCTTCTTGGCATAGGCTAGGTTATAGCGCGTATCTTCATCTTTTGGATTTAATTTTAATGCTTGTTGATAGGCTTTTACACAGTCTTCGTACTTTTTATTTTCGAGTAATGAATTTCCAAGATTGTGATAGGATTGAGCGAGTTTCGGTTTGTCCTTTACTTTATGAGTCAGCGATTCGAAGACCTGTGCAGCTTCTTCATATTTCTTTTGCTTGTACAATGCATCTCCTTTATTAAACAAGCCCTCAAATGATTCTTTATTTTTTTCGACCGATTTAGAATAGCTTTTTTCGGCAGCACTAAAATTATGCTTCTTGTAATATTCGTTTCCTTCTCGAATGTACTTATTTTCAGTTTGAGCAAAAGCTGAAACGATACAACTAATTAGGAGACTAAAAATTATATTTACTTGTAGGTTCATTTTTACACGGTTCGATTAGGAGTTGTGTTTTTATTTTTCCCGAACAAATCGAGTTTAATCCACCATTTACTTATAGTTTCGGAAAGCAGCAATTCGAAGCAGAAAAATAGGAGTGCCAAAAAGATGAAAACCTGAAAATGATCATCGTAATCGGTATAAACTTTACTACCAAATTCATGCTTTTGCATTTTATTTATCTGATCAAAAATAACGCTCAATCCAGCTTGCGAATTGCTTGCACGAACATACATACCATGCCCCGTAGCAGCAATTTGTTGCAGGTTCGATTCATTTAAGCGAGTTATTACAGTAGTACCACTATTGTCTTTTCTGAATCCGGTTTGATGTCCGTTTTGAAAAATAGGAATTGGCGCACCTTCTTCCGATCCCATGCCTATTGTGTGTACTGCAATTCCTTTTTCGGCGGCAGCCTCTGCAGCTTTTACAGCATCATCTTCATGATTCTCACCATCAGTAATCACAATAATTGCTTTGCTATTTCCACTTTTAGGATCAAATGAGTTTACGGCTAAATCAATAGCAGTTCCAATGGCGGTTCCTTGTGTTGAAATCATATCGGTTGAAATATGATCGAGAAAAAGTTTTGCAGCAGCATAATCGGTTGTTACCGGTAGTTGCACGTAGGCTTGTCCTGCAAAAATTATCACACCAATTCTGTCATCGTGTAGGTTTTCGATTAAACGAGCAATGGAGAGTTTTGCCTTTTCTAAGCGATTGGGGCTTAGGTCTTCGGCTGTCATACTATTACTTACATCTAACGCAATAATTAAATCAACACCTTCTCGTTTTATTTCTTCTAGTTTAGAGCCACTTTGTGGATTTGCTATTCCAATAATTAAAAAGAAAAAGCCAATACAAAGCAAGGCTATTTTAAGCGCTGCTTTTGAATTCGAACGATCGGGAATTAGTGCAGCAATGAGCTTTTCATCAGCAAGACGTGCCAATGCCCGCTTACGAATACTCTTCATCGCAATAGCAATGAGCACTATTGCTGGAATAAGCAGCAGTCCATACAAAAAATGAATATTTTCAAATCGAAACACGATTGCTTAATAATTAGGTTAAACTTCTGAAAACTGTATTTTTTAATCCAAATTCAATCACCAGTAATAGCAATGCCAATAGCGCAAGTGGAAGAAATAATTCAGACTTTTTTGTATAATTCTTTTCTTCAATTATGGTTTTTTCGAGCTTGTCGATTTCTGCATAAATTTGTTTGAGCTTCTCATTGTTAGTAGCTCTATAATATTTTCCACCGGTAAGTGAAGCGATTTTTTTCAACACCGGTTCATCGATATCACATTTTACATAATCGTAAGCGTATTGTCCGTTCGGATAAATAGCTACCGGAGAATAGGCCATGCCCTTGGTTCCAACACCAATGGTATACACTCTTATTCCAAAGGGTTGCGCCAACTCACCGGCTAATTCAGGTGAAACCGAACCGGAATTATTTACACCATCGGTTAATAAAATAATCACCTTGCTTTTTGCTTTGCTATTCTGTATTCGGTTAACCGCAGTGGCTAGTCCCATTCCAATGGCTGTACCATCTTGAATCATTCCGGTTTTAACGCCTGTAAACAAATTCTTTAAAACAGAATGGTCTGTCGTAAGTGGACATTGAGTAAAGCTTTCGCCACTAAAAATAACGAGTCCAATACGATCGTCAGGACGGCTATCAATAAATTCCATGGCAATTTCTTTGGATGCATCCAAACGATTGGGTTTAAAATCTTGCGCCAACATACTCGCTGAGATATCAAGGGCTAGGACTATATCAATTCCTTCAGTTTTTAAATCCTGCCAACTTTTCTTTGATTGAGGACGTGTTAAAGCCAGTATTAAAGCTGCAAGAGCCAACATTCGCAAAACAAACAAACTGTGGCGTAAATAAACTTTTAGTGAAGTTTTACTTCCGGCAAAACCGTTAAAATTTGATATACGTAACGATGCCTTGCGTGAATTGTGTCGAAAAAAATACCATACAACAAATGCCGGAATCAACAATAATGCGTAAAAGAAACCCGGATTGGCAAATGCTACTCCATTCATTGTTTATCCTCCTTCCCTTCTATTTCGGTGAAAGTTGATGCGGTTGTTTTCACAAACAAAATTGCATCCTCCATACTTTGTTCGTTTTCGGATGGCAATGGTTGTTCTTTAGCAAACTTCACCATATCTGAAAGCGAAAGCAATTGACGTAATTTAAATCGTAATCCATCTTCAATATGAATTCTTCTCATACTGCGCATGGTTTCATCGGTAGTTTGTTCCATTGCTGCAATCTGAAAACGATTTTCAATGTAACTGCGAACTATATCACTTAAGCGAATCTGATAGATTTTATATTTTCCTTCTTGCCACAACTTTTCATTTTTTAATTGTTCAAGCTGTTCCAGGGCAATCACATGTGGAGGAATAAGCACTTTTTGTTCTACTACAACTTGTGGTTTTACTTTTCGTTTCTTCAAAAAATAGAATAGCAGGAGCAAAATAAGTATGGCAACAGCACCACCAATAAGGTAAGGAATAAGTTCACGATAATTCCAAGGAACTTCCTTGGGCCCTTTAATATCACGAATAGCTTTTGTGGTGTCAACTGCTACAGTTTGAATTTGAATAAGTAAAGCTTCTGTGTAAACGGGATTAGTTGCATCACTATCCACAGTAAAAATAAAGGGAGCAATAGCAAAATATCCTGAATCGAAAGAGGTAATCACTAATTTTTTTGTGTAGCGCACTCGTTGTTTATCGCTTGAAAGACTGGTATCGATTTTACTTTGAGCTACTACTTCTATATGTGCATTTATGGTATCGTTGATTGATGGAAACTCAACTTTACTTTGAACCGGTGTTTCGATACTCAATACCAAATTGGTTTGATCTCCAATTTTTAGTTTTACTGAATCGAGTGTTGCACTAGCTATATTTTTTTGAGCCGATGCCTCATAAAATAAAAACATACTCAGAAAAAATCCAAGCAGAAAGGATGAAATATTAGAGGTTACTGTTCTATTCATTACTTTGCGCGTCGCTTAAACAAATTCATCAATGGTTTGATGTAGGGTTCACGTGTGTTAATGTGTGCTGCATCAACCCCGCTTCGGTTAAATAAATTAATCAGTTGATTTTCTCGTTTCTTACTTTGTAAGCTGTAATTATTTCTCACCGCAGCATTATTCGTATCTATCCAGCGAATTTGGCCACTTTCAGTATCAAAAAACTTTACCAATCCCATTGGCGGAAGTACGTTTTCACGTTCATCAAAAATTCGCAGGGCAATGGTATCGTGCTTTTTGGAAGCTATTTTCAAGGCATCTGAAAAATCTGTTTCATCAATAAAATCAGATATTACAAAAGCAGTACAGCGTTTCTTAATAACATTGGTAAAAAATTGAAGTCCGAGCGAAATATTCGTTTTAGTGTTTTGTGGAGTAAACTCAATAAGTTCACGAATAATGAGCAGTATATGACCTTTACCTTTTTTGGGTGGGATGTACTTTTCGATTTTATCGCTGAAAAATATCACACCAATCTTATCATTGTTTTGTATAGCCGAAAAAGCAATTACAGCGCATAGTTCGGTAATAAGTTCCTTTTTTAATTGTTGTTTTGTTCCAAAGTTCTCAGAAGCACTCACATCCACCAGCAGCATTACTGTCATTTCGCGCTCCTCTTCAAATACCTTAATGTATGGATGATTAAATCGAGCTGTTACATTCCAATCGATGGTACGAATATCATCACCCGGCATGTATTCGCGCACTTCACTAAATGCCATACCTCTGCCTTTAAAGGCACTGTGGTACTCACCCGAAAAAATCTGGTTGGACAAGCCCCTGGATTTTATCTCAATTTTTCGTACTTTTTTTAATAATTCAGCTGTATCCATTCTATTATTCCCAAACGACAATTCAATTTATTGCAACAAAATTGTGCATTTATAAAGGTGTAAGGTGGCGTATAAGGTCAGTTATTAAGGAACTTCTACGGTATTTAAAATTTCATTAATAATGTGTTCACTGCTGATGTTTTCAGCTTCAGCCTCATAAGTTAAGCCAATACGATGACGCATAACATCGTTGCATACTGCACGCACATCTTCAGGAATAACATATCCACGGCGTTTTATAAAAGCGTAGGCTTTTGATGCAAGCGCTAAATTTATACTTGCACGAGGGGAAGCACCATACGAAATTAAAGGTGCAAATTTTTCCAACCTACTATCCTTAGGGAATCGGGTTGCGAAAACGATATCTACTATGTACTGTTCAATTTTTTCGTCCATGTAAACTTCCTTAACAATTTTTCGAGCACGGATGATATCATCGGTTTTTAAAATTGAATTCACAGAAGGATACTGGCTCAACACATTTTGACGTACAATTTTTTTCTCGTCTTCTTTTGATGGATATCCAATTACAATTTTTAACATGAAACGATCGAGTTGCGCTTCAGGTAAAGGATATGTTCCCTCTTGTTCAATGGGATTTTGAGTAGCCAAAACCAAAAAAGGTTCAGGTAATTTAAAAGTTTGATCGCCAATAGTAACTTGACGTTCTTGCATGGCTTCGAGCAAAGCACTTTGCACTTTTGCCGGAGCACGATTAATTTCATCGGCCAAAATAAAGTTCGAAAAAACAGGACCTTTTCGTACTGAGAATTCTTCCTTCTTTTGATTATAAATCATGGTACCGATTAAGTCGGCCGGCAACAAATCGGGAGTAAATTGAATTCGGCTAAATCCTGCTTCAATAGTACTGGCAAGCGATTTAATGGCGAGTGTTTTTGCCAAGCCCGGAACACCTTCGAGTAAAATATGCCCATTCGAAAGTAATCCAATCAACAATCGTTCAACCATGTATTTTTGACCAACAATTACTTTGTCCATTTCTAAAGTAATCATGTCAATAAATGCGCTTTCCTTTTGTATACGCTCGTTTAGCTCTTTTATGTCAATACTTGTTGTTTCCATTTGAGTGTTTACTATTTTTAGTGTCGCAAATGTATTGTGTGCATGTATTTTGAAAAAATTCCTGCCTGTTAATAATTGTTAATCGCCTTTACAATCAAGACTTTTAAGATTTTTTGCATTCTTAAAATTAATCTATTAAAAGCGCTATTTTTACCATCCTAATTTCATAAAACATGCATCGATATTTTATTAAGCTTGCATACAAAGGAACTGCCTACCACGGTTGGCAAAAACAAGATAATGCGCACAGCATTCAGCAGGAGTTAGAAAATGCATTGGAGGCATTGTTAGGTAAAAGCACCGAAATACTGGGCTGCGGCCGAACAGATGCAGGAGTGCATGCGCGCGAGTTTTATGCGCATTTTGATGCAGAGACGCGTATTGCTGATGAAAAATTTATTGTGTATAAGCTAAATAAAATTTTGCCCAAAGATATTTCCGTATCATCGGTATTTGAGGTAAAAGATTCTGCAAATGCTCGATTTGATGCCGTTTCACGTACTTACCAATATTATATCTCAAGAAAAAAAAATCCTTTTGAAATTGAAACAGCTTATTATTTGTATGGAGTTTTGGATATTGGAAAAATGAATCGTGCTGCAAAACTGCTATTCAACCATATTGATTTTACTTCTTTCAGTAAATCAAATACGCAGGTATTTACAAATAATTGCACCATCTTAAAAGCCGAATGGTATCAAAAAGATGCACTACTTATTTTTGAAATTAAAGCAAACCGCTTTTTGAGAAACATGGTTCGTGCTATTGTAGGAACCTTATTGCAAGTTGGAAAAGGTGAACTATCTGAGGAAGAATTTGAAAAAATCATCCTCTCAAAAAACCGACAATTAGCTGGATTTTCAGTACCTGCAGAAGGATTATTTTTAACACAGGTGGAATATCCCGATCATATTTTTTAAGCTATTTATTCCTCAGCTGCTGTATCTAAAATTAAAATTGTTTTGTTGAAATAATCCTTTGCGTCTTGTTCCGTTTTAGCAATGCAAACCATGCCCAGCTTTCCGTATTGCGACAAAGCACCAATCATGTGAAACATCACTCCTTCCTGACGAGCACCATCGTATTGTAATCCATTATACATAGCAATATCAATTAAATCCTGGGGGGAGAGTCCTTTGTATTTTTCATTTACCACATTGTCGGAAGCGAAGTAAAAACGTGTTTGTCCACCCGACATCTGAAATTCGCCTTGTTTCCAATTGAATTCACCCTCAGTTAAAAATTGCAGCATTAAAAAAGGATGGGTTGTTCCTCCTTTGCGTAGATTTATTTCAATCGCAAAATGTTTCCAACTTCCTGCTTCTTTTATGGATAAGAAATCAATCCCAAATCGCCCTTTCACACCTTCCAAACGTAAGGCTTCTGCTATTTTTTCTCCTGCTGCAGCTATTTCCAAAGTGTATTCCTGGCTTGCCGGAAAGGTAGCACCAATAAATACCTGACCACTTTCACCTCCCAGTAATTGATCGTGTGTGCTAATGATATCAGTTATTCCAAGTGGATTAATTCGGCATTGCACAGAGGGTGATTCTTTAATTTCACCTTCAATAAATTCTTCTACAATTCCTCCGAGAGTACAAAATTTTGATAAAAACACATGATACGAAACATTGGCAGCTACTATATTCAATGTTCCCGGCAAACAAGCTAAAATTTCATTTGCTAGCAAGGGATTATCGGCAGATAAATTTCCATATCGAAAAATTGCATTTCCTTCACCCGAAAAACCATCGTTAATTTTCACAACTGCCTTTTTCAAAGTGGGATTGCTCACCTTAATTCTTGCTAAAGAAAGGGCTATATCCATTTCATTTTTTAAGTCTTCAAAACCATTTGGAACATCGATTCCGAGTTTCTTAAAAATTCTGCGGCTGCCTGTTTTTGTTCCTAAATACAATAAATCGGGATCGCATCCATAAATAGGTATTGAAAGTAATACCGCTAATTGTTTTTCAAAATCAGTTACATTAAAGCAACTCATATGCGCCATATTCGGATAACGTATGCTTTCACGAATGCGCTTAATGAGTCGAGGCCTTTTTAAAATTTTTTCGGTCAATGAAATATGTGAAGCATCGTAACAAGCAAATAATTTGAGTCGTTCTCGCGCATGCTGTCCGGTAATACCTGGAAGTAAGTGTAAATAATAATCAATAATACATGGGTCAATAGGAACGCTGGTTACAAAAATAACCTGAGTGCGCGGCATTCGCAACAGCATAAGCATGCACAACAAGCGTTCTTCATAATGCACTGAACCTTTAATCGTATTCAGCATTTCGGCATCAAGCGTTAAGCTGGGAATAATTACTACGGTTTTTTCAGCCAGCTTATTTTGAAAAATATCTTTGTACGTTTCATTAAAACGCTGTTGCAGCAATTTAAATTGAGTATCAGAAATTGGATCCATGTGCAGTAAATTGATACCGCACAAGATACTGGTAATTACTTAAATAGTCAATCTGATTTTTGCAAATAATAAAGTGGTGATTTTTATTTTACCAAATTATAAGAACAGGTAATTGCATCTTTCAATAAATCGGGGTGCACTGTTTTCAAACTAATGAGGGTCCAGCCCATTTTACCATACTTATTTGGAACAGGATAAACAGAACCCGAGGGATCAGCGCAAAAAACCGATTGGTCAAGTTCATTCAGTTTCACACACACACGGTTTTCCTTACTATTGAGTGTTAGAAATATTTTTTTCGAAACCCGAAAGGAAGTCTTATCGAAATGAGGCAATTCGATGACTCCCGGTAACGACATTGCAAATTTTTGAACAGCAGTTTGGGAAAGCATGCCGCAATATTATAAAAATCCATCAATTTCACCTTTCATCGATTCTTGATAACTACGTCCGACTGGAATTGACTTACCATTTAATTCGACCTCATTAGAAGATACAGCTTCAATTTTATTTTTTGCGACTAAAAATGAACGGTGGATGCGTACAAAATTTTTATCATTTAAAAATTCTTCCAATTCCCCCAATTGAAATTTGGTGACAATGCTTTTATCTTTGGTATAAATCTTTACATAATCTTTCAAGCTCTCAACATATAAAATTTCATCCAGGTAAATTTTAAATTTCTTTTTGTTTACATTGAAAAAACGATGTTGCCGCTCATTCACAGAGCTACTTGCAGGGGTGTGCAGTTCAGTTGGGTTTTGCAAACGATTTACCGCTTTTAAGAAACGTGCAAACGAAAAAGGTTTCAATAAATAATCGGTAATTTCCAATTCAAAACCTTCGAGGGCATATTGCTTGTAAGCGCTAGTAATAATTACTTTGGGATGGGTGTGCAATGCTTTTAAAAAGTCGATACCTTTTAATTTAGGCAAGTGTATATCTAAAAAAATTACATCAATTTGCTTTTGCTTTAATACTTCAAAAGCAGAAATAGCATCGTGGCAAATTTGCTCAAGTTTTAAAAATGAAACTTGCTCAATGTACGATTGAGTAATTTCGGCTGCCAACGGTTCGTCTTCAATGATGAGGCAATTGAGCATGGGCATGTTCTTTTAAGTGTATGGTTAAATGTACAACAAAGGTGTTGTTTTTATTAAAAATATCGAGTTGGTGATACTTGCCATAAATGAGTTCGAGTTGTCGGCTAATATTTTTTAAACCTATACCGGCTGTATTTTCAGTGTTTCCTTCTTTACTATTACTTACCATAAAGGATAGCACCCCTTCCTTCATTTTTAACACAATTGATATGGTTGAATCAAATCGCGACTCGCTGGCTCCATGCTTGAAACTGTTTTCTACAAAGGGAATCAACAATAAGGGTGCAATCATTTCATTGTCATTATCAATTACAGTATTAAAATCAACTTTAAGCCGATTGCCGTATCTCAACTTTTCGAGTTCGATATAATCTTTCAGCGTTTTTATTTCATCGGCTAGTTTAATCTTCTCGGCGGCTCCATCATGCAACATAAATTGTAATAATTCGCTCAGCTTTAAAATTGCATCTGATGTTTGAGGTGACTTTTTTAAAGAAAGTCCATAAATATTATTTAGTGTATTGAATAAAAAATGTGGATTGATTTGAGCCTTTAAAAAGCTTAATTCAGTTTTTAATTTTTCTTGTTGAAGCTCCTGTTCTCGCTCAATACTTTGGTACTTTAATTTAAATAGTTTTATGCTAACGGCAATGGCGGCAATCGAAAATATTTCAAAGGTACCCCAAAGCATTTTGGCATAATTCCAAAAATGAAATTCACTTTCGGGATAATAAAAAGGTTTTACGATTTTATAAATTGTTAGGCGAAAAAGCAAAGAAGAAACTATTGTCAATACTACCAGCAATACCACCAATTGTATGTATTGACGGGTAATAACATAACGTGGCAGCAAAAAATACATGATAAAATAAGTTACAGCCATCTTTAAGGGCAGCTGTAAAGCATCGGCCCAAAATGAACGGGTAAAATTTCCATCGTACGAACCCATTACATACACACCCCATACGATATAGGTTAGCCAAAACAAGGCGTGCATTAAAATTCTTTTTGTCATCTTACAAAAATCGCAAATTCATACCATTAAAAAGGCGGAGAGCTCTAAAAACTAATTAGCAACCATTGAATAACAAGCAACCACCTACGAACGTAAAGTTACTACTATTGGGGTTGTATTGGCGCAGTTAAACGTTACTTATCTATTGCATTTCGGGTATGTAACTTAATCAACTTTATTTACTATCGAATTCAAAGCAAGCATAAACTACTACTTCCATATTTTAAAATTAAGCTAACATGAAACATAAAATATTTTTATTACTGGCAGCAACATGTGTGCTATCACAGTTTACTAGCAAGGCACAAAACTTTAGCAAAGTTACGACAGGACCAGTTGTATCTAATCCGGGTGATTCGAGAAGCGTTAATTGGGTAGATGTTAATAACGATGATTTGCCGGATTTGATGATTACGAATGGACCTGCCGGAGGGCAAAATAATTTTTTATACTTGAATGATGGTCAAGGCGGATTTATTGAAGTAACTAACGATACCATCGTACACGATTCAAAACCTTCAGACGGCGCCACCTGGGCTGATACTGACAACGATGGCGATCTTGATTGTTTTGTTGCCAACTGGTATAATAGTATTGGATTGTATTACACCGGAAACGGCAATGGAACCTTTATTTATCAGTCTGGTGCTGGATTGACAAATGGCATTACCTATTCTGAAACTGCTTCTTGGGGCGATTACGACAATGATAGTTATGTTGATTTGTATGTAGCTCGAAGTGGAGGAACTGTGGCTACCAATCGAAACTTTTTATTTCATAACAATGCAGGCAACAGTTTTACTAAAATAACTACTGGAAGTCCAACCACCGATGCTGCCGCTTCACGCTCGGTTAACTGGACCGATATTGATAGCGACGGTGATTTAGATTTATTTGTAACCAATGAAGGAAGTAGTAATAACAATGAGTATATGTATAGAAATGACAGTGCCGGCCAATTTTTTAAACTTACCGCCGGACCACTTTTAAACGAAGGTAAAAGTACCATGAGCAGTAGTTGGGGCGATTTCGACAACGACGGTGATTTGGACGTATTTTTAGCAAACGACAACAGTACCAATGGACTTTTCAGAAATGATGGCAACTTTATATTTAATAAACTAAGTAATGATACTGTATCAACTACTCCTTCAAATTCGTTTAGCAGTGCTTGGGCCGATGTGGACAATGATGGGGATTTAGATTTATTTGTTACAAATGCTTTTGCTACAAATGC
>Ga0268298_10001350_pt1 | contig 29072 bp, 32 predicted proteins | sample WWTPWeurt_MetaG_FD_194462 | JGI IMG/M metagenome (GOLD analysis project Ga0268298, IMG submission 194462) | Activated sludge microbial communities from WWTP in Nijmegen, Gelderland, Netherland - WWTP Weurt | ecosystem: Engineered > WWTP > Aerobic digester > Activated sludge | place... | reverse complement strand
TTGAACCGAGGATCTCAAGATCTTCGGGGCGGATCTCCGGGGTGAGGTTGACACGTGTGGCACACTCGCGCACTTCGGCTTCGATGAATTCCTGTCCTTGCTCGCGAGCCACCGAAACCCGGTGGTGGCCGTCCACTACAAAGTACACCTCGCCGACCTTGTACAGCACCACGGGCGGCAGGTGAACATCCTCATAAAATGCGCGGTCGACTTTTTGCCAGCGGCTGGCGAGCTGGTCTTCTTTGGGAAGAAAGGCACGGTCGAATTCATGGTAGCGGTTCAGACTCCCTGCAATCTGCTCCACGCGTACGGTTTTGACGCCCCTGTAAATTGGACCACCGATCTTCAACTTCTCTTTAATGTCATCATATGAGAGAAGGTTGTTGCGCTGCCCGGAGAGGACCGAGAACACCTGGTTGATAAAGGATTTGAAGCGCGCACGGCTAAAATCGGCGCGGACTCGGGAGGCTATTTCATCTGACATATTTACTCACTTTTTTATTGGTTCGATGGTACTCTAACTTTTTTTGTCGAATTTTCAAGACCCATTTGGGGTATTTCCAGATCAATGACTTTGTAGGGGTAAACATTGATAACGCGTGTCTGCCCGATGCTGCTATCGGAAATGGCGATATTGTTCCGATAGAAATGGGTGTGGCCATGAAAAATATAGCGCGGCTTCGCAAAACGGATCAGCCAGTTCAAGGCTTTGAGGCCGTTATGGGCCGGGTCGTCATCGTCGTGGATGCCGAAGGGAGGGGAGTGGGTAATGAGGATATCCAACGCCCGGCCGTGGCGGATGCGATTGGCCAGCAGTTTGGGTAACATTCGGAGGAGCCGCCCGTAGGCTTCGGCCTGGGTATATTGGTTGGTACCATCCGGCCGGTAGCGAATGGATCCCCCAAAGCCGCCGATCAGGCAATCTTTGTGGCGCACCGCTTTGAGGTCCAGGTTTGAACCGCCCTCAGCCCGGGATTTCAGATCATGAAGGTTGAAGTCCGGGTCATGGTTGCCGGGTACGTAGAACAAGGGCTTGTTCAATACCGTAACGATGTACTCCAGATAGGTGTAGGGCAGATCGCCGCAGCCAAAAATCAGGTCAATATCCTGAAAATGGCCATTGGAGGCCAGCAGGTAGAGGCGTTCCACAATGTGATCGCTGACGGCTAGGATCTTCACAAGTACAGATTGTGCCGTAGAATGCGTATCCCTGCAAGGCGTTTCATGAACAAAATTGCAATTCACTGGTATTTGCAATTCCCCCCAACGCACACTATAATTCGTATAATCGGATAAACGGATGGAAACAAGGAACATTACCTCACCAATCGGTGGATTTGGAGAACAGAAACCCCGGCAGCAATTGCAGGCGGGGGTGACCCTCGTTAACCGCTACAACATTCAGGATGTGATTGGCGTGGGGGGGATGGGCTCGGTCTATCGTGCCCGCGACATGCACTTCCCGAACGTGGTGAAGCTGGTGGCAGTGAAAGAGATGATCAACATGGCGCCGGATCCGCTCGTGCGTCAGACCATCGTCCAGAACTTTGAGCGCGAGGCCAATCTGTTGGCCACCCTCAATCACCCTTCCATTCCCCGCATTTATGATTATTTCTCTCACGATGATCGCTCGTATCTCGTGCTGGAGTTTGTGCACGGCAAGGATCTTGAATCGGTCATCACGGACGCGAGCGGCTTTTTACCCGAGGATCAAGTCATCAGTTGGGCCATTCAATTGTGCGATGTGCTGGAATACTTGCATGCGCACAAGCCGGACCCGATCGTGTTCCGCGATATGAAGCCCTCCAATGTGATGATCAATCACAACGGAGATGTGATCCTGGTGGACTTCGGGATTGCAAAGACCTTTCAGGTGGGGCAGAAGGGAACGATGATCGGCACAGAAGGGTATTCACCGCCGGAGCAGTACCGCGGCGAGGCCTCTCATCTGGCGGATGTTTATTCTCTGGGGGCCACGCTGCACCATGCCATTACGCGTCGTGATCCGCGCCTTGAGCCGCCCTTCTCGTTTTCGGAACGTCAGATTCGCCGCATCAATACGAATGTGTCTCCGGAGTTTGAAGCGGTGGTGGTTACGGCGCTTCAATACAATCCCAGCGAACGCTTCCCCAATGCCACGGCCATGAAGGAAGCCTTGATGAACGTCGCCCGTAAGACGGGGACTCTGGCAAAGATTACTTCGGCGCTTCCGGTTTCGAGCGGTGGAGTCAAGCCGCTCTGGACGTTCAAGTGTGAAGATGAGATCCGCGGCACGCCGGTCTTGAGCCAGGGCAATTTGTATATTGGTTGTTATGACAACAATCTGTACTCGGTCAACGCGGCAGATGGTCAGTTCATATGGAAATACCCATCCGACGGGGGAATTGTGTCCAAGCCGGTGGTTTTCGATAACAACGTTTTCTTCTGTTCAGAAGACCAGCGTTTGCATGTGGTCAATTCCCGCACCGGTAAGGTGGTGTGGACGTATTACACCGACGGCAAGATCTACTCCTCTCCGCGCATTGCGGATGGGCATGTTTTCTTCGGCTCAGCCGACCATGACCTGCATGCAGTCAACGTCAACAGCGGGCGCGCCGTTTGGAAATTCTCCACCGACGGCCCGGTTCATTCCACGCCGCTGGTTGCCAATGAAATGGTTTATTTTGGAACAGAGAGCGGTTCGTTCTATGCCCTTGATTTTCGCGGCACGTTGAAGTGGCGCTTCCAGGCAAAACGGGGGATCACCTCATCCCCGGTCATGAAGGGACAAGCTATCTACGCCGCATCTCTGGACGGCACGCTTTACGCTCTTGATGCAAAGAGCGGTTGGGCGATCTGGAAATTCCGTCTCGGTAAAGGGACGGTTTCTTCCCCCATCATTGCGGACGATTTCATCTTTATTGGCGCAGCGGACGGTTTTATCTACTGTGTCGATATCCGCACTGCCAAGGAAGTCTGGCGCTTCAAAACAGAAAACCAGGTTAGCAGTTCACCAGCCATTTACAAGGATTCCATCTATTGCGGTTCCGTGGATGGCAGTATGTATTGTCTCGAATACCGCACGGGACGCTTGCGCTGGAAGTTCGAGTCCAAGGGGCCAATTACCGGCTCGCCGATCGTCTTTGACGATATCGTTTATTTCGGCTCTACAGACCATCACATCTATGCTCTGTTCGCCTAAAAGGAGTTCTTGTGGCTGATTTCTTTCGAAAACTATTTGGTGGTAAGGAACCCCCTCCCGAATTGCCGAGGATTCCAGACAATGCAACCACTGCGCCGCTGACAGACCAGCAGATCAGTTCCATCATTGCAAGCCAGACTCCGAAATATGAAATGAAGCAACTTATTGCCAGTGTCGGGCAATCGGTTGGGAAGCAGCGCGAGCATAATGAAGACAGCGTTATGACTCTGACGTCCACTATCGCGGGTAGCGCAGATAACATCCCCTTTGGGTTGTATATTGTGGCTGACGGAATGGGTGGGCATCAATTTGGCGAGGTGGCCAGCAATGCGGCTGTACGCATTGTGGGCGGAACCGTCCTGAAAAAGTTCCATTCTTTTCTATATAACATCCCCACCATGTCCCTGCAGGAATCCCTGCAAGAGGTGATGGAGTCAGCCATTATGGAAGCGCATCAATACATTCAGCGTGAAGCGCCCGGCAGCGGAACGACTGTCACCGCGGCGCTGGTGCTTGGACAGCAGGTGACCATTGGCCACGTTGGCGACAGTCGTGCATACGCGACCTACCCTGATGGGCGCATCGAGGCACTGACCCGCGATCATTCACTGGTCAAACGCCTTGAAGAACTGGGCCACCTCAGCAAGGATGAAGCGGAGACCTTCCCGCATCGCAACGTATTGATCCGTGCACTTGGCCAGGGGGAATCTCTCGAAGCGGATATTTTCACCATCCCATTTCCGCAGCCAGGCTATTTGATGATATGCAGTGACGGCCTGTGGGGTGTTGTGAATGAAAAGGATATTGTCCGCCTGGTCAATGACGCGCCAACGCTTCACCGCGCCTGCCAAAGTTTGGTGGAGGCAGCCAATTCAGCCGGCGGTCCTGACAATATAACGGTTGTTCTTGCTCAATTAGTTGGATAAATCCATGTCAACGGGCAAACCCGATTTATATGCAGTTTTGGGAGTTTTCCGTGATGCCACACAGGAAGAGATAAAACGCGCATATTATGAGGCCGCCCAACGCTTCCATCCGGACAAGAATTTGGCCGCCGGAGAGACTGAGATCTTCCTCTCCATCCAACAGGCGTATGAAATTCTTTCGAACCCAAAACGCCGCAGCCAATATGATGCGACCCTGCCTCCCGAGATCGAGGAAGGCAATAAACTCATCAAGTACGATATTCACTTAAGCCGTCCAAATCTGGTCAAACTGGGGGAAGACCAACTGATCTATGCCCTGCTTGAGATCGGGCCACGAGAGGAGAAACAGGAACAGATTCCTGCGCCTCCTTTGAACCTTTGCCTTGTACTGGACCGTTCCACATCCATGCAAGGCGAGAAGATGGATATTCTCAAGGCTACTGCCATTCAGCTGCTGCGTAGCCTGCGTCCGCAGGATGTGCTAAGCATTGTAGCGTTCAGTGATCGGGCTGAAGTGATCGTTCCGGCTTCGATCAGCCTGGACAAAAAGAAACAAGAGGGACGCATTCAAATGATGCAGCCCTCCGGCGCGACAGAGATCTTTCAAGGGCTGGAAGCGGGGATGCGCGAACTCCGCCGTACTCTCGACCCGGCTCGAGTCAACCACATCATCCTGTTGACCGATGGCAATACCTATGGCGATGAGCAAGCCTGCCTGCAATTGGCCGAACAAGCAGCCGCCCAGAATATTGGCATCACCGGCATGGGCATCGGACATGAGTGGAATGATATTTTTCTTGATGCGCTTGCCAGCAAGACCGGCGGTTCATCCGCTTATATTTCGAACCCCAAAGATATCGAACGTTTTTTGGTGGATAAGTTCAAGGCACTCACCAGTACATATGCCGATGAGGTGGTGCTGGAGATCAAAGGCCAGGAATATATCCGCATCAATTACGCTTTCCGCCTTCAACCGGAAGGCGGAAACGTGGCTATCGAGTCTCCGGTGCGTCTCGGCCCGATTTTGCTCGATGCCCCGCTGCATGTACTGCTGGAGATCGTCGTCAGCCCTGAAGCGCTGAATGGGACCGAAGTAGTGTTGCTCAACGGATCGCTGAAGGTCTCTGTAACTTCCAATCCGATCCCGATCCCGCCTTTGCGTGTCCATCTGGTACGTGAGGTGCGTCAAAACCCGTCAGCCGATCCTCCGCCGACGAAGATCCTGAGTGCGCTTTCCCGGTTGACCCTTTATCGGATGCAGGAACGGGCCCAATCGGCGGTTGAAGCGGGCCAGATCGATATCGCCGTGCGCCATCTGCAAAACCTCGCAACCCATCTGCTTTCACAGGGCGAACATTCCCTTGCGAAGACAGCCCTGTTCGAAGCGGATAATCTTGAGAGAATGCATTCCTTTAGTGCCAGTGGAAGTAAGGATATAAAGTATCAAACTCGCGCCCTGTTACTCGGCGGCGGCAAGGAGAAGGCAGGATGATCGTTTGTTCCAATTGCAAGCACGCGAACATGGCTGGGGCCATGTTCTGTGCGGAATGCGGTGCTCAACTGGTAGGCAGGGATGCCCTCATCACGCAAACCATCGCAACGGATAAATTTAAAGGGGTGGGCAAAAAACCCGGTGAAGATCTTTATCAATCGTTCGATGGGACCGATGCATGGGGCAGCCTGCATTTGCTCGATACAGGCCAGGTGTTGCCGCTTTCATCCCGCACGGAGTTCACCATGGGACGCATTAGCGAAGGGCAGCCCATCATGCCGGATATAGACCTTTCACCCTATCAGGCTTATGCGGCGGGTGTTTCCCGTTTGCATGCTGTCATCAGGCGGGATGGAATGCAGATCGTATTCATGGACCTTGGCTCTGCCAATGGAACCTATATTAATGGCAAGCGCCTCTCTCCGAACGTGGAGCAGGTGCTCAACCATGGCGATATCATCGCTCTTGGCAAGTTGAAAATGCAGATCCTTGTTAAAGATAAATAGAAGGGCTGGCTTGAATGGCATATACCGTTATTTTGCACATCCCCAATGAACCCTCCGTACTGGGCGAAGTGGAAGACCTGCCCAAACCGATCGACAACATCATCACAGTGACGAATCCGCGCCAAAAGGATGGCAAGGACCTGCACTACATCGATCAGGGCACGGTCAAGGTCATTTGGCCGATTACGAAGATCAGCTTTATCGAAGTTCTCGGTGATTCTGAGGAAGAAAAGATCATCGGTTTTGTGAGGGAATAGAATATGCCGGATTTGGATAGACGCCGCATCCTTGTGGTGGATGATGAAGAGCGCATGGTGCGCTTCATCCGCATGAACCTGGAGCATGATGGCTTTCAGGTGGGGGAGGCTTTTAATGGAAAGCAGGCCATTCAAAAGATACGCGATTTCACACCGGATCTTATTCTGCTGGATGTGATGATGCCGGATATCGATGGTTTCGATGTACTGGAGACCGTGCGCGATTTTAGTAATGTGCCCGTCATTATGCTGACCGCCAAGGGCGAAGAGGATGATCGCGTGCGTGGTCTTGAGCATGGTGCCGACGATTACATCACCAAGCCATTCAGTCCGCGCGAATTGGTCAGCCGCATCAAGGCCGTGCTGCGCCGCACCGAGGGGACAGGCGGTTCGATGCATGGCTTGATCGAGATCGACAAGCGCCTCAAGATCGATTTTGAACGCCGCGAAATCTGGCTCGAAGGCAAGCTGGTCAAACTCCGCCCAACGGAGTATCGCCTGCTCTATCACCTGGTGCAGAATGCGGGCTGGGTCGTTTCCCATGACCAGCTGCTTCAAAAAGTGTGGGGTTACGAGTATCGCGACGAACCGCACTATGTTCGCCTGTATATCAACTATCTGCGCCAGAAACTGGAAAAAGACCCAGCCAACCCGGTATACATTCTCACAGAACGTGGGGTCGGCTACCGTTTTGTGGATTTCAAGCGCAGCAAGGAATAACCATGTCTGAACAAAAACCTGATAACAAACTGATTACGGCTGCGAAAATGGCCGGCGTATGTATCGTTTGTGTAGGGCTCATCTATGGGATCGTGGAGCTCGTGAACATGCTGACCCCTTAAATTTTCTCTTATAAAATGAATACAAAACGCTTGCGTTTTTCTAACGCAGGCGTTTTAAATTAAGGGCTGTACGACAAATTCATATTTCCTAAAAGGAGGTACCTATGTCTAACTTAATTCGTTGGGAACCCGCTCGTGAAATGATGACCTTGCGCGAAGCCATGGAGCGCCTCTTTGACGATGCGTTCACCCGCCCGCTCAGTCCGTCGGGTAATGCCTGGTCAGTCCCTGCTGTGGATATGTACCAGACCGATAATGAAGTGATCGTTAAGGCCGCGCTCCCGGGCATCAAAGCCGACGAAGTCCAGATCAATGTTACCGGCGAGGTACTCACCATTAAGGGCGAGACCAGGCAGGAGAACGATAACAAGGAAAAGGCATACCATATCCGCGAACAGCGTTGGGGCGCCTTTGAACGTTCGCTCGCGCTGCCCATTGATGTGGTCGCGGATAAGGCCAAAGCCGAGTTCGAGAATGGCGTCCTGACCATTACGCTGCCCAAGGCCGAAGAGGTCAAGCCAAAAACCATCAACATCAAGACAAAGTAATCACATATATCAGCACACAAAAACAGGAGTCGACCCCGACTCCTGTTTTTGTTATCATAGGGGATGGGAGACCTTTACCTCATGCCTCAATCTTTTTCTTCTCTTCGTATCAACCCGGACCGGATGAAGGATGCCTTCGACCAGTTGGCTGCCATCGGCTCGACAGGCGACGGCGGCGTGAACCGCACCACGTTCAGCGAAGCGCACCTTGCCGCGCGGGAGTGGTTTCGGGAGCTTATCCGCCAAAGCGGATTGGAACTCCGTGTAGACGGCGCAGGGAACCACTCTGCCTTTCTGCCTTGCGATGACCCCATTGCTCCAACTCTTATTCTCGGCTCACACCTGGATTCGGTTCCCAAGGGCGGTCGTTTTGATGGGGCATTAGGTGTGATGGCGGCGCTCGAGGTGTTGAAAACAATTCGAGAAAACGGGATCAGACTCAAGGTCCAGTTGGAAGCGATGGACTTTACAGATGAAGAAGGCACGCATTTAAGTCTGTTTGGCAGCAGTGCCATCTCCGGGCATTTGCATCCCGAAGCGTTGCAGAATCCATATAGTGGACGTGAGAATTTCAAAGCAGGCCTGGCGTATGCCGGGCTGACGGAGGAGAGTCTGTTCACGGCCAGGCGGCCAAAGGGATCGCTGGCAGGGTACATTGAATTGCACATTGAACAGGGTAAGCGTTTGGAAAAGCGCGGCTTGAACATTGGCATCGTTTCGGCCATTGTAGGGTATGGCTCATATCGCATGGCGTACATTGGGCGTGCCGACCATGCCGGGTCGTCGGCGATGGAAGACCGGCTGGATGCCGGGCAGGGTGTGGCGGCCTTCATTTTGGAGGTGCGTCAGACCGTGATGCGGGATTTCCCAAACTGTGTGGCGAATGTCGGCAAGATCGAGTTTTCACCTGGGGCTTCGAACATTGTCCCAGCTCGGGCCGATTTTTTACTCGAGTTCCGCTCGCCAGATGAAAAGCAGTTAGGAGAATTGGACCAGGCTTTGATAAAGCTGGCGAAGGAAAAAGCCGAACAGTTTGGTTTGCAGGTGAGCGCTGAGGCGCTTGGCCGGCATACTCCCAACCCGATGAGCGCTGAAATCCAGATGGCGTTCCAGTCGGCTTGCGATGGTTTGGAGTTATCGAGTGCGGTCATCCCCTCGGGGGCGATCCATGATGCGCAATCTCTGGTGGATGTGTGCCCGGTGGGGATGATCTTTGTTCCTTCGGTGAATGGGACCAGCCACTCGCCGTTTGAGTTCACCGAATGGCGGGATTGTGTGAACGGCGCGAATGTTTTATTGCAGGCGGCATTAATTCTGGGAAGCGGGTAAAATTGGCAGACTATTAACCATGAAAAACTTCGACCCCAAATATAACGCCATCCCCAAAACCGAGATCCATTGCCACCTTGAAGGGGCGATTCGTACGCAGACCATTATCGACGTGGCCCGCGAACAGGGCGTATCCCTGCCTTCTTATGAAGTGGGGGAGTTGGACAAGCACGTCAAGGTGTTGGAGCAGATGCAAAGCCTGAAGGCTGTACTGGATGCTTTTGATATCTTCCAGCGCACCATCACTTCACCGGCAGTTTTCGAGCGCATCTCCTGGGAACTTTTTGAGGATTGTGCAGCGCAGAATATTAAACTTTTTGAAGTTCGCTTCTCGCCAGACTGGGCATTTCACGGCTACAACCTCGACTGGGATGCCTGTCTTGAAGGTCTGGTGCGTGCGCAGGAACGGGCTGAAAAAGAGTTCGACATGGCCATCGGCATCATTGCCATCACCTCGCGTGGCATGGGCGCAGATTCATGCATCCGCACTGTGGATTGGGCCATCCGGCATAAGAAGCATATTCAGGCTGTAGACCTTGCCGATGCTGAAAAGATGTTCCCGGTGAAGGATTTTTTGAAGCCGATCCTTAAGGCTAAAGATGCGGGTCTGAAGGTTACCATCCACTCCGGAGAAGATACACCTGCTTCTTTTGTAATGGACACTATCCAGAATTTCCAACCAGACCGCATCGGTCATGGTATTCACAGCATCGAGGATATGAGAGTCGTCGAGGCTTTGATCGAAAAGGGCATCACGCTTGAGGTGAATCCCTGGTCTAATTACCTGACCAACTCCGTCCCGACAATCGAAGCGCATCCGCTGAAGAAATTGTACGATCTCGGTGTTCGTGTCACCATTAATTCTGACGATCCTGAGGTTCTTGAGACCAACGTCAACAACGAATACCGCATCGCCCATGAGGTTCTCGGCATGAGCATGGCGGATATCCATGCTTGTAACCGGATGGCCTTCGAATCCTCGTTCATTGACCCGGCCAAGACCCGCCCGATCTGGGATAAGTATTTTGTTAATTTTGCCCCCGATTCAAATTGACCGAATCAGAACCCTTAGGGTAAAATAATGCGCCAGTCTACCCGGTACATACCTGTCCCATTGGGGATTGTGTAATCATCTTTTGAAGAAATAAAGGAAGAAAGTAGAATGACCAAGCGAACTTATCAACCCAAGATCCGCCGCCGCGTGCGTGTGCATGGTTTTCGCTCGCGCATGGCAACCGCCGGCGGACGCGAAGTCCTCAAACGCCGCCGTCTTAAGGGCCGCCATAAACTGACTGTTACAGCCAACGAGCACGTCAAGCGGACTCGTTGGTAATCTCTCGCGTTTTAACGCGGAGAACTTCATGAGGCGCGGGTGCAGAGACGTTTTAGACTGTCCCGGTCTGAAGACTTCAAGCGGGTGCGGCGAACAGGCAAGTCCTATGCCCATCCGCTTGTTGTGTTAGTAGTACAACAAGCAAGCGATTCGAAAAAACAGATTCGAGTGGGAGTAGCGGCAGGCAAAACGACAGGGACGGCAGTCCATCGTAACCGGGCTAAACGACTCCTTCGCGAAGCGATGCGCCCTTTGCTTACTTCCATCGCTTCCGGTTGGGACCTAATCTTGATCGCCAGGCCCGCGCTTGTTTCTGCCACTCTGACCGATGCCCGCTCCGCGTTAACCAACGTATTGACTCGTGCCAGACTTCTCACCCCTGTGGGCGAGTCCCCTGAATGAATCCGGAACCTGAACATCAATTTCACCTGCACGACTATTCCCATGAGCCGCGTCTGAGCGACATGCCGCGGACGGTGAATAACTGGCCACGCATTGCTGTGCTGGCCTTGATTCGTTTATATCAAATGGCGATCTCCCCCGGGCTGCCTGCAAACACTTGCCGCTTTTACCCTTCCTGTTCCCATTATGGGTATCAAGCCGTATATAAATATGGCGCGCTTAAAGGTTCGTTTATGGCGACCTGGCGGGTGTTGCGCTGCAACCCCTTCAATCCCGGCGGATATGACCCCGTCCCCTAACTTGCGATTATTCACGACAAAGGCGCGAGCCTTTGTTATTGTGTCAGGAGTAAATCTACCTTGAAAATGAAAAGAACAACCCTGGTGATGTTATTTTTGCTGGGCGTCCTGCTTCTCAGCGCATGCTCGGGAAACAGCCGCACCATCGTCAACACCTGGCCGGGCCTGGCCGCAGATGATGCGCGTGCCTATCTTTCCGCTGGCTCACATGTTTACGCTGTGGATGTGAAGAACGGCAGTGAAGTCTGGCGTTATCCTGCTGAAGCGGATAATGCCATGCAGTTCTACGCCGTCCCCGTGCTGACCGCAGACGGTCAATTGCTGGTCGGCAGCGAAGGCACTGGTCACGCCTTTTTCAGCCTCAACCCCGAGACCGGCAAGGAAAATTGGACCGAACCGTTCACAGGTGCCAAAGGGAAATGGGTGGCCGCTCCCTTGGTCTTCAATGAGCGCATCTACGCTCCCAATACCGACGGTTTCCTCTACACCCTCGGCATGGACGGCAAACAAGCCGCCGACCCCATCGAGTTGGGGGGGGCGTTGTGGTCTGCCCCAGTGACTGATGGACAGTTCATCTATGTGGCTTCGCTCGATCATCACCTTCACATCATTGACCCTGCCAATGGTACGACGGGAGATCCTGTCGATCTGGGTGGTGCCATTCCCGGCAGCCCGGCTGCGACTGAAGGTGGTGTATACGTAGGTTCCTTCTCTTCAACCGTTGAAATCGTAGGAGCCAACGGCCAGCATGAATCGGCCGCCACTACGACAAATTGGATCTGGGGCTCGCCCACACTTGACGGCAATACTTTGTTCTATGCCGACTTGAGCGGCAACGTATATTCACTGGATATTCCCAGTGGCAGCCAGAATTGGGGCGCGATCCAACCTGATGGTCCCATTGTTGCCAATCCGCTTGTAATGGGCGACCAGATCTACTTTGCAACAGAAGAAGGCTCCTTCTTTGCCCTCGACCGTGACGGCAAAACCCTCTGGCAAAAGACCACCGGCGGCAAGATATATACCACGCCCGTCGTTTCTGGCACCCTCGTTCTGGTTGCGCCCTATCAGGGCGACTTTGCCATCGCTGCCTATGATGGCGAAGGTAAACAAGCCTGGACCTTTACCCCCGCGAAATAAGGAACCCGACCCATGTGGGAACTATTTATCATTCAACCATTGACCAACCTTTTATTGTGGATCTATGACGTGCTTGGGCACGGTCCGCACATGTTTGGCCTTGCGATCATTCTTTTCACCATCCTGATCAAACTTATCACCTGGCCGTTGAACGCTTCACAGGTGAAAGGCGCGCAAGCCATGCAGGAATTGCAGAACGACAAGGACTGGCAGGAGATCCAGAAGAAATACGCCAAAGACCGTGAAAAACTGGCACAGGAACAAATGCGCATTTACAAGGAAAAAGGCATCAACCCCTTTGCATCCTGTTTGCCGACCCTGATCCAATTCCCGATCATCATTGGCCTATATCAGAGTATCATCCGCGCTCTCTCGGCCACCCCGTTGGATATGCTCAAACTGGCCCGCACCGTTTATCCGTTCCAGAACGTGGCGAACATCATCCCGCTCAACAGCAAATTCCTGTGGATGGACCTGGGCCGCCCCGAGTCGATCGCGATCTTTGGCTTTGCCCTGCCCACCCTCGCCATCGTTGTGGCGCTTACCACGTACATCCAGACCAAACTCACCATGCCCGCCACCACCACCCCCGGTGACCAGAGCGCGGCCATGTCTGGCATGATGAGCATCTACATGCCTTTACTGCTCGGCTGGTTTGCGCTGAACTTTGCTTCAGGCATTGCCGTGTATTTCATCGTCAGCAACCTGCTGGGCATCGTCCAATACGCGGCAACCGGCCGCGCCAATTGGAATAACTTATTACCCGGCGGAAACAAAAAAGCCCCGGCTAAGAAATAGGGAGGAACCCATATGAGCGAGCGAACCACCCTCGAAATCATCGCTCCAACCGTTGAAGAGGCCATTCAAGACGGCCTGACTCAACTCGGCCTCACCGCCGATGCCGTCTCTGTGGAAGTGCTGGACTCAGGCTCAAAGGGATTGTTCGGACTCGGCGGACGCCAGGTGCGCGTGCGCCTCTCCGTCAACCCGCCTGTGACGGAACAACCCGCTTCCAAACCGGACCCGAAGCCTGCTCCTGCCCAGAAGGCGGAGCCAAAGCCCCGGCAGCAGAAAGAAGCGAAGCCCCGTCCGGAGAAAAAGGCCGCCGAGCGCAAACCTGCCGCAGCGCCTAAACCTGTCGCTCCTCCGCCTGCACCAAAGAAAGTGGAACGAATGGAGCACGACCATGTTTTGGACACCGCCGAAGAAGTGGTCTCCAAACTGATCCATCACATGGGGATGACGGCACAGGTCTCTGCCCATTACGATGAGTCCAGTTCCGAGGAACATCGTGTCATTCAGGTGGATGTGCGCGGCGAAGACCTCAGCGCGTTGATCGGCCGCCATGCCGAAACCCTGACCGCCTTCCAGCACGTTGCCTCGCTGATCGTCGGCAAGCAAACCCAGACCTGGGTGCAGATGGTCATCGATGTTGAAGGCTATCGCTCCCGCCGCGAGAAGCAGATCCGCCAGTTAGCCAATCGCATGGCCGACCAGGTCACCAAGACTGGCCGCAAGGTCACCATGGAGCCGATGCCCGCCAATGAGCGCCGCGTCGTCCACATTGAACTGCGCGGTCATCCGGCAGTGACCACCGAAAGCACCGGCGATGATCCGTATCGTAAAGTGGTCATCCTTCCGAAAGAATAAAAAGACGCCTGACCCAAGGACCGTAGACGATTGTCTACGGTCCTTTTTTATACGACTTGTTGTGCAATCTCCTTTTTGGGGTTGGAAGTTTGGATACTTTCGACTCCAGACTGGGTATAATTCGCAATATGTCAGAAATATCCCTCCTACAGCCTGTGGATTACCTTCTCATCGGCCACGTGGCAGTAGACCTGACACCGACCGGTAAACAACTCGGTGGGACGGTTTCCTACTCGGGGCTGACGGCACGGGCAATGGGGATGCGCGTGGGTATGGTCACTTCGGCCGGGTCGGATGCACCGCTGGCTGGCCTGGAGGGGATCCAGATATATAATGTTCCAACAGGACAGAGCACCGTCTTTGAAAATGTGAAAACCGAACAGGGCCGCAAACAGACTTTGCATCACCAGGCTGCGCGGATCACTTTTGCGGATGTGCCTGAAATTTGGCGGAATGCACCGATCGTTCACCTTGCGCCCATCGCGCAGGAAGTGGACCCGGCCATGGCAGGGCAGTTCCCATCATCATGGGTAGGCGTTACACCGCAAGGTTGGCTTCGGGCCTGGGATGAAAAAGGTTCAGTGTTCGCCAGGGCCTGGGAGAACAGCGAGCAGGTTCTCGGTCCAGCTGGAGGCGTGGTGATAAGCATTGAGGATGTCAATCGCGACCTGGAACTGGTCGAATGGATGGCGCATCACACCCGTTTGTTCTGCCTGACGGAAGGAGAGCAGGGGGCGGTGTTGCATTGGAATGGAGACCGGCGGCGCTTCCGTCCGTTGAACGTGGAGGAAGTGGATGCGACCGGTGCGGGCGATATTTTTGCGGCGGCGTTCTTCACGCGCCTGTATCTGACCCGCGACCCGTGGGAAGCCGTGCGTTTTGCAACGAACCTTGCGGCGCTCTCGGTGACGCGTGTTGGGTTGCTGGGTATTCCCACTAAAAAAGAGATCGAGCAATGTTTGATGGAGGTTTTATCTTGACGAAGATCTATACGTTGGTGAATCAAAAGGGCGGGGTGGGCAAGACCACTTCCACGATCAACCTTGCGGCTTATTTGGCGAAGTTCGGTCAGCGCGTACTGGTGGTGGACCTTGACCCGCAGGCCAATGCCACCTCTTGCCTGGGCGTGGATAAGCTCGGTGTGGAAGGCGGCACCTATGAAGCATTGCTCGGCGAAGAGGATATTTTTCCTTACATCCTGTTGAATGAACGCTTGAGCCTGTCGCTGTTGCCGTCGTCGCCTTCACTGGCGGGCGCGGAAGTGGAACTGGTGGATGAACTGGCGCGCGAGTCACGCTTGCGTAAGGCCATTCTGAAGGTCGCCAAACGCTATGATTATGTTTTGGTGGATTGCCCGCCTTCGCTGGGCCTGTTGACCGTCAACGGTTTAATGGCCGCAGTGGACGGCGTGGTGGTGCCGGTCCAATGCGAATATCTCGCGCTTGAAGGACTGGGGCAACTAACCCAGACGATCGAGCGTGTGCGCTCGGCGCTCTTTCCTGAACTGAAGGTGCGCGGTGTGATCCTGACGATGTTCGACAACCGCACCAACCTCTCCACCGATGTGGTCACCGAAGTGAATAATCATTTTCCGAACCAGGTCTTTAAGAGCGTCATTCCGCGCAGCGTGCGCCTGGCGGAGGCGCCTTCATATGGCCTGCCGATCTCGGAATATGCGCCGACCTCGGTTGGTGCGCAGGCGTATGAAGCGCTCGCGAAGGAATTGTTGAAGGGCGATAAGAACTAAGGATGGACTCTTAACCACGGTCTGTAGTTCATCGTCGATGTTTGGCTAATTTTAACGATACGGAAATTAAGGAGCAAACATGGCTCAACGAAAAGGTCTCGGCAAAGGTTTGGATGCGCTCATTCCCGGCGGGAAGGCTTCGGTGCCGCCTGCGGGTGGGGGAGGTCATGGCAGCGGCGTGCAGCAGGCTCCGGTGGAGTCGATCAAGCGCAACCCGCGCCAGCCACGCCTGCACTTCAAAGAAGAGGAACTGAACGAACTGGCAGCTTCCATCCGTGAACATGGGGTCATCCAGCCGCTCATCGTTTCCCCGAATGGGGACGGGACCTATATCCTTATTGCAGGTGAACGCCGTTTACAGGCTTCACAGCGTGCAGGCTTGAAGACCGTACCGATCATTCCGCGACAGGCGAATAACCAGGAATTGCTTGAACTGGCTCTGATCGAGAACGTCCAGCGCGCAGACTTGAATGCAATGGAAGAATCGGAGGCGTATCACCATCTCTCGGATGATTTCGGCCTTTCGCATGAGATGATCGCTAAACGAGTGGGCAAGAGTCGCGTAGCCGTGACGAATACCATGCGCCTGATGAACCTTGCCAGCGAAGTCAAGCAGGCATTGGTGGATGGCAGGATCACCGAGGGCCATGCCCGGGCTCTGTTGGCGCTTTCCACCCAGAAGGCGCAGGTCTCGGCCATGCAGACCATCATCAATTTATCGTTGAGTGTGCGCCAGGCAGAGGAATTGGTTCGACGGCGAATGGGACAAAAGCCCATCCTTGCTAAAAAGCCTGCCCGCAACGCGGATATCAATGATGTGGAAAAACGCCTTCAAAAGAGTCTGGGTACAAAGGTCGCGCTCAAGCACAGCAAGAAGGGCGGTACGGTCACCATTTATTATTACTCGAACGAAGAATTGGATGCCCTGCTGGAGAAGTTGATATAACATTTCAGATCAAAGGGATAGTCCCTCATTAGGTAAAGATGAAACTCCTCTATAACGCCAACATTCACACCCTTGATTCATCCAATCCGCTTGCTTCTGCGATTCTCATCGCGGGCGGGCGGATTGTGGCTGTGGGGGGGAAAGATCAACTTGAAAGCCTTGCGCACGGGAGGATCGAAAAGCAGGATATGAAAGGAAAGACCATCCTGCCCGGCCTGACCGATGCGCACATCCACCTCCAATATTATTCATTGGGCCTGTCCAAGGTCGATTGCGAGACGAAGACGAAGGTGGAATGTTTACAGCGGGTGGCAGAGCGCGCGCAAAGTACGAAGCCGGGTGAGTGGGTGCTGGGTCACGGCTGGCAGCAGAACGATTGGGACGGGAACTTCCCAACCGCCGCCGAACTTGACGCGGTTACGCCGAATCATCCTGTATATCTCACAGCCAAATCCCTGCACGCCGCTTGGGCAAATACTACTGCGTTGAAATTAGCGAACATCACCGACGACACGCCAAACCCAAAAGACGGGGCGATCCAGCGTGATGCGGATGGCAAAGCCACCGGCATTTTGCTTGAGACGGCCATGGCGTTGGTCAATGCTGCGGTGCCAGAACCCACTCTCGCTGAGATCGAAGCGGCGATAGAAAAGGCCCAGCCGACTCTTTGGAAGGTTGGGCTGACCGGCATCCACGACTTTGACCGTCGCGAATCCTTCATGGCGTTGCAATCGTTGCGCAAAAAAAATAGATTGAAATTGCGCGTCTGCAAGAATATCCCTGTCGAAAGTGTGCAGCAGGCGAACGACCTTGGCCTGCGCACCGGCTTCGGCGATGACTGGTTGTGGATCGGCTCGGTCAAGGCTTTCATGGATGGCGCGCTGGGTCCGCGTACCGCTGCTATGTTCCAGCCCTATGAGAATGAGCTGGAGAACAAAGGCATCCTTAACATGGATGGCGAAGAACTTTTCGAACACTGCCGCAAAGCGGCAGATGTGGGCCTGAGCATGACCGTCCATGCCATCGGCGATCGCGCCAATCACGAAGTGCTCAATGCTTTTGAGCAACTCCGCAACTATGAGAATGAACATAACCTGCCGCACTTGCGCCATCGCATCGAACATGTGCAGGTCATTCACCCCGACGATGCGCCGCGTCTTGCGCAGTTGAACGTCATCGCCTCCATGCAGCCCATTCATGCCACATCGGATATGTACGCCGCGGACCGCTATTGGGGCAAACGCTCTGATCTTGCCTATGCCTGGCGGACTCAACTCAACCATGGCGCGACGCTGGCCTTTGGATCAGATGCCCCGGTGGAATCTCCCAATCCGTTTTTGGGACTGTACGCCGCCATCACCCGCCAGCGGGTAGACGCTTCCCCCTCCGCCGAAAGCTGGTACCCCGAACAAAAATTAACCCTCGCTGAAGCCTTGTCCGCCTACACCTTGGGCGCAGCCTACGCCGCCAACGCGGAACATCGCCTTGGCAAACTCGCAGAAAATTACCTCGCTGACCTGATCGTTCTGGATGAGGAACTCTTTGAAATTGCACCTGCCAACCTGTTGACAATCTGCGCAAGTGCTGTCATGATTAACGGGGAATGGGTTTTGTAGTGCAACCGAATGCTCCGAAGCTAACCCCCGAAATGTTGATACCCCGTATGGGAGAATATTTGGTTCAGAAGGGATTGATCAGCGAGCCTGACCTTCAACGAGCTCTTGGATACCAACAGGAACAAGTGGTCAAAGGCCAGCATTACATGTTGGGCCAGGCTTTACTGGACCTGCGACTGCTGGATCGCGAGACTCTGGACCAAATCATCACGGAGCAGATCCTGCAATTGCGTACGGCTCTGCAGGCTGCCAACCGTAACCTGGAGCAGCGTGTACAGGAACGCACGGCGGAATTGAACCAGGCGCTCAACCGTGTCTCTGAACTCAGCCAAATGAAGGCGAATTTCGTGTCCAATATTTCACACGAGTTGCGCACTCCGTTGACCCATATCAAAGGATATGTGGAACTCATGATCTCCGAGACCCTGGGAAGCATCAACGAAGACCAGCGTCATGCAATGGAAGTTGGTCAACGCGCGACGGCCAAATTGGAAAGCCTGATCGAAGACCTGATCATGTTTTCACTGGCTTCCCATGGCGAGCTAAGTTTGAAACTTGTTCCTATGGACCTTGCCCGGCTGGCGAAACTTGTGACCAGGTCGGCTGTATCCAAGGCCGAGGAACGCGGTGTGCGCGTGACTTCGTCGATTCCCGACGCCCTTCCACTGGTACAGGCCGATAACGAAAAGATCGGCTGGGTGTTGGGACAACTGCTTGATAATGCGATTAAATTCACCCCTTCAGGCGGAAGTGTGACGATGGATATCAAGGAGGAAGGCCGTAACCTCGTTCAAGTCTCCGTGATGGATACCGGTATAGGCATTCCGCCTGGGCGTATGAATGAGATCTTTGAGCCGTTCCACCAACTGGATGGCTCCTCGACCAGGCGCTATGGCGGGACTGGCCTTGGGCTTTCACTCGTCCGCCAGATCGTTGAAGCCCACGGTTCGCTGTTGGATGTTCGCTCCACGGAAGGAAAAGGCTCCACATTTACATTCCCATTACTGGCTGTTCATGAGTAACCCAATGGACCTGACTACACTCTCCCATCTTCATCATATTTTTCAGGACGTTCAAAAGAAACACGATATGAAGAGCTCGCTGGATACTTTATTTCTATCCCTGCGCGGTTCGTTCATGTTCGATAATGTCGCCATCTATCTTGAGGACCTCAAGGATAAAACCCTGGATGTGGTCTATGCCCGCGCAATGGGGCGTGGCAAGAATGCCGAAGCCGATGCAGCCTGGGGTGAGATTATTGCCAGCGATGTGATCCGCAATGGGCGCATTGTGATGCGCGAGCCCCGACAGAAGATCAAAGAGGCGAACCGTATGACCCAGGCTTATGTCATTGGGATGCCTCTGCCCATCGCCAATAAGATCCGTGGGGCGCTGCTCTTTGTCCGCTTTGGCGGGCCGGAATACACCGAAATGCAGATCCATATCGCGTGGTTGCAGGCCATCTGGTCGGCGGCGCTGCTTGAGCGCAAGGAATTGCAAGATGCGCGTGCAGAATTGGATTCCGTCCAGAGACAAATGCGCCTGCAGGATGATTTTGTTTCGACCATTTCGCATGAATTGCGCACCCCATTAGGGTTTATTAAAGGTTATAGCACCAGCCTGCTGCGACAGGATACCACATGGGATGAAGCCACCCAGCATGAATTCCTGACCATTATCGATGAAGAAGCCGACCGTCTGACCCGACTGATCGAAGATATGCTCGAGTCGGCCCGGCTGCAGAGCAAGACGCTTCAATTCAAGTTTTCCCCATTACGGATTGATGCCTTGGTTCGGGATGTTGCTACCCGGGTTAATACACACCATCCCAACCTGAATATTGAGTTCTATATCGAGCCTATGCCCCCTGTTATCGGTGATGGCGTACGGCTTTCGCAGGTCTTTGAAAACTTATTCAGTAATGCCATCAAGTATGCACCGGGATCCAAGATCACCATCACGGCAAAGGCGCTGGATAAGAAAGTCCGCCTCTCGTTTGGGGACGAAGGTGACGGTATCCCTGAAGATTTTCTGCCCTTCCTGTTCGAACGCTTTTATCGCGTTCCCGGTGAACGCACTGTGACCGGAACGGGTCTTGGGTTATACATTTGCAAGCAAATTATTATGGCACATCATGGTAAGATTTGGGTAGAGTCGGTGTTGGATCAGGGCACAACTTTTTTCATTGAACTGCCCGCTGAACCAATGCTTTGACCGCCTTCATTTTTCATCCTCAAGGAGATTCAATATGGCAAAGCGTATTTTGATCGTGGATGATGAACCTCGGTATTTACGCCTTTTGGAAGCAAACCTCCGAACTGAAGGTTACGAAGTTACCACTGCCCAGGATGGGGTGCAGGCGTTGGACGTTTTCTCAGCCCAGCCCATTGATCTTGTTTTGCTGGATGTCATGATGCCGCGCTTGGACGGTTTTGGGGTCTGTCAGCGCTTGCGTGAATTCTCGAACGTTCCCATTGTCATCCTGACTGCGCGCGGTGAGGAACAGGATCGTGTGCGCGGTCTCGACCTCGGTGCGGATGATTACCTGGTTAAACCGTTTTCCGCCACTGAACTGTTGGCGCGTGTCCGGGCCGTGTTGCGCCGGGCACAAGTTCCAACCGACGGTAGCCAGGTGCGATTCTTCACTCACGAAGATCTCAAGATCGATTTTGCGCGTGCGGAAGTCTGGCGCGCCGAAGAATCAGTCTCTCTTTCCGCTACTGAATATCGTCTCCTGCTCCAGTTCGCCCATAACATCGGAAAGATCCTTACTTCTGAAGACTTGTTGACCAGTGTTTGGGGAGTCGAATACAAGAACGATAAGGAGATCCTTTGGGTGAGTATTGCGCGCCTGCGCCAGAAGCTGGAAAAGGATGCTCACAATCCGAAACATATTGTCACCCGTTCCGGATTGGGATACTTGATGCCCCCCATTGAAAGTTAATCGAAGACACCGGGAGGCATGAACAGGAACTCTGACATGCCGCAGAAAAGAATCCTTATTGTTGATGCTGATGCTGCCAGTCGCAACTTCATAGCCCGTAAATTGCTTGATGAAAATCATGAGATCATCCAGGCCGATTCCGGCAAGGAAGGTTTGATTTGTTCGTGGCGTGACCGGCCAGACTTGATTATTGTGGATCCGACTGTAGCGGACCTGAGTGGGGAAGAGTTTGCCGCCAAATTACGAAACGACCCCCGTACCGCCCAAATTCCACTCGTGGCCTTGAGCAGCGACCCGCATATGGCTCGAAGTCAGGCCTGCCTGGAAGCCGGGTTCAATGAGTACATTGTCAAATCAGGGCAGGCCTTGCCCCAATTGCATAATGCCATCATCCGCCTGCTCGCATTGAGCCATGAGGGTATGAAACGAGATGGCCTGTCAGTGATATTTTTAAGCGCCAAAGGCGGCGTGGGAACGTCTTCTGTATGCGCCAATATTGCCATGAACATGGTGCAGAGCCAGCAAGACCTTCGCCTCGCGGTGGTGGATCTGGTACTGCCGATCGGTTCGATCGCATCCATTGTGGGATATGAGGGCGACCTGAATCTTGTCTCCATCGCCGACCTGCCTGCAGACAAGACCACGCCCAAATTTTTTCAAGAACAATTGCCGAATATGGGTATTTGGCGGTTCAACCTTTTGGCCGGTTCCCCCAACCCCGAGTTGAGCAATCAGATGAACGTAAATCGTATTGGGGATCTCATCATGTCTTTGAAGGCTTCCCACGATCTTGTATTGATCGATATCGGGCGTACCCTGTCAAAGATCACCCTGCCGTTGATCCAGCATGCGGACCTGATCTGTATGCTTATTAGTACAGATATCAGTGCGCTGCCGCTGTCCAAGGTACTTTTGGATTTTCTTAAGAATAAGGGCATTGCATCGGGGTCAATCTACACTATTTTGAACCGTTCTGTGGGGTTGGAAGGACTGAGCAAGGCGAATGCTGAAACCGGCCTGGGAATCACCATCAACACCACCATCCCTTACCTTGGTACAAATTTCGCTTTTGCAAACAGTCATCATCAGCCAATTACGTTAAAATTCCCCAATGATACCGCCTCCATCATTTTTAAAGATGCTGCTGGAGAAATGATGGCTCAAGCCCGAAGAGTACGCGGTTGACACAATGCCGGAACCTGGAGTGAAAAGATGACCATTGAATATGATGAGAAGGGCAAGTTTTACACGAACGTTGTTCATAAAGTTGCGGTCCCTTCGATCATGCAGACAACCATGCATTTGATCAAAGGATTGGTCCATGTGCGGCAGGGGGAGCGCTTGAAGGATGAACTTGAGAATCATGAGGAATACATGGCGGTCACAAACGCCAATGTTTTCGACGCGAATGGGGATGTCGTGTATAGCAGTCTGTTCCTGGCTGTCCAAAAGAAACAGATCGTTTGGATCATGCCTGTGGATGATGAAGAGAATAAGGCTGGGAACGGATGAACGCCGTTAATCCGGGGACTCCGCAACGATTGACAGGCCAGGACCTAATCCGGCTGAAAAAATTTCTCGCCGATAATCTGGTGCGTGCGCTGGAAATGGAAAATGTCGCCCCTGCTCAGCGGCATGCCTTCGTGCAACAGAACATTATTCGCGCCTTTGAGCAAACTCAATTAAGATTGCCTGAAGAAGTTCGAAATGAGATCTTCAGACAGGTGAATGATGATCTGTTGGGGTTTGGTCCCATCCAGCCCCTCCTGGATGACCCGGATATTTCCGAGATCATGGTGAATGGCCCCAAGAAGATATTCATCGAAATGAAAGGGCAGCTGACAAAGTCCAACGTGGTCTTCGATGATGATGATCATGTTCTCCGCATCATTGATCGCATCATTCTGCCCCTTGGCCGCCGGGTGGATGCTGACTCTCCCACGGTGGATGCACGCCTGCCGGATGGTTCGCGTGTCAATGCCGTGGTGAGACCGGTCGCCATCGATGGACCTTCCATTACCATCCGAAAATTCCGCAAGGATAAGTTGAAAGCCGAAGACCTGATCAATTTTGGTTCATTGACCAAGCCCATGGCCGACTTTTTGGAGGCCTGTGTGAAATCCCGCTTCAACATCATCATTTCCGGCGGGACAGGTTCCGGGAAGACCACGCTCCTGAATGTGATGTCCGGTTTTATCCCGGAGGATGAACGCATCATTACTATCGAGGATGCCGCTGAGTTGCAGCTCCAGCAGGACCACGTTATGCGCATGGAGACGAAATCCCCTAATGTGGATGGGCTGCACGCGGTCACTATCCGCGAACTAGTCAAGAATTCTCTGCGCATGCGGCCGGACCGCATCGTGGTGGGGGAGGTGCGTGGTGGGGAGGCGCTGGATATGCTGCAAGCCATGAACACAGGCCACGACGGCTCCCTGACCACAGTCCATTCCAACAGCCCGCGCGATGCGATCTCACGCCTTGAAACCCTTGTGCTGATGGCCGGTATGGACCTGCCGCTCAAAGTGGTGCGACAGCAGATATCCTCTGCCATTGACCTGATCGTTCAACAATCCCGCTTGAAGGATGGGCAGCGCAAAGTGACCTCCATCACGGAAGTGGCTGGTATGGAAGGCGATATTGTTGTGCTGACCGATATTTTCAAATTTAACCAGACGGGAATCTCCCAGGATGGCAAGGTGCTGGGTGAACTGCGCCCAACCGGCATCCGGCCGCTGTTCACGCCGCGCCTCGAATCTTCCGGCTATAAACTCGGCGCTGAGATCTTCATGTCTGGAAAATCCACCACCGATTCCGGTCGCCGGTGACGACACTCTGCTATAATCGGACAATTACCAATAATGAGGTGACATGAATAACGCCCAAATCACCATTCGTGAAAAGAAACTAGGCTTGCTGATCCGGGACGCCCGCATGGCGGAACGTCGCAGTATCAAGGAATGCGCTGATGCGATCGGGGTTAAGCCGGGTATTTTCCGCGCTTATGAAGAGGGTCGGCATGCCCCGTCTCTGCCGGAACTGGAAGCTCTGGTTTATTTTCTAAAACTTCCGATCAACCACTTTTGGGGCGGTGATACCATTTCGGATACCCCTGCATCCATGAGCTCGGAGGATGTGACCCGTCTGGTTGCCCTGCGCCAGCGCATGATCGGCGCCTTGTTGAGGCAGGAACGCACCAACATGAACATGTCTCTCCGCCATGTCTCGGCAGAGACGGGTATTCCCCAGGCGCGATTGAAAGCATATGAATTGGGCGAGCGTCCCGTCTCTGTGCCGGAATTGGAAAGTATTCTGGCGGTGCTGGGCAGCCGTATTGAGAACTTCTTTGACCAGAACGGCCCGGTTGGTGCATGGATGAACGGGCAGCGTGCCATGCAGAAATTTCTTGAACTTCCAGAGAGCATTCAGGATTTCGTCTGCCAGCCGGTCAACCGGCCGTATATCGAACTGGCCGTAAAACTCAGCAGTATGTCGCGCGAGAAGTTGCGTTCAGTGGCTGAAGGATTGCTTGATATCACGCTCTAATTTCTATTGATCAAAACCACTACCGCGAAAATGTCTCCCGAACCACAGGAACTCGATGCCAGGGGCAAGCAGGCCTTTGGAAATAAAAATTTTGATGAAGCCGCTGAATACTTTCGGCGTGCTTCAGATGCCTATACGGCCGGGGGCGCGGCTTTGAAGGCAGCCGAGATGAAAAACAACCTGAGCGTCGCCTTGTTGCAAACAGGACAAGCTCGGGCCGCGCTTGAAGCGGCTCTTGGTACAGATGAAATCTTTGCAAAGGAAAACGACCTCAAATTCCAGGCCATGGCCCTTGGGAATCAAGCCGCCGCTCTCGATGAATTAAAGCGCTATGACGAAGCCATTGCGAAATACGAACGCTCTGCCGACCTGTTCGGCCAGATCGATGAGGGCGATTTGCGCGCCATGGTCATGAAATCTGCCGCTGCCGTTAAATTGAAGACCGGCAAAGTTACCGAGTCCGCTTTCAAAATGATGGGCTCGCTCGACGTCAAAAAGAATCCGGGGATATTCGAACGCATCCTGAAATTTTTCATGCGCTTTATCAAATGATCAATTTCAACCTGCAGGTGCGCCGCGCGGTCAGGGAGGATCATCGCCAGATCGCCAGCCTTATTTTCCATGAGACCAACACCCATCGCCATTTGGATTGGCGCTCCGCCCTCGATTGGATCGGCACTCAAAATTACTGGGTTCTGGATGACAATGGGAGTTTGACTGCCGCCTTTGCCTGCCCGGAGGATCCCCCCGGTGTGGCATGGGTACGTTTATTTACACACCAATCGCACCTCGCCGGACCGGAAGCCTGGTCGGCCATCTGGGAAAGCGCAAAAGATGAGATCTTTCGCACATCCTCGCAGACTAGGGTGGCGGCCATTGTTGTCAAACAATGGTTTCAGGAGATATTGCTTAACCATGGATTCAATTTGCAACAGGATATCGTCCTGTTGAATCGGCCCGGAGACCGCCCGGTGCCATCCTTTATGATGCATGGATTCCACATCCGTAGCATGAGGAGCGCAGATTTGCCCGCTGTGGCCCGGCTGGATCTGGCTGCTTTTGGCTCCTTTTGGCACAACACTGAAGACTCGTTACAGCGAGCCTTTGCACAAGCGATCCATGCCACGGTGGCGGAGAATGAATCTGGAATGGTGGGATATCAGATCAGTACGGGGAATCCGTTTGGGATCCATCTCGCAAGGCTTGGGGTCTGCCCAGATGCGCAGGGTCAGGGAGTAGGGTCCGCCCTGGTGAGTGATCTGATCCGTCAGACCAGCCATCACTCCATACGTCGAATCACCGTCAATACTCAATCGGATAACCAGGCATCTCTGGCGTTATATCAGAAGATGGGCTTTGTACGCACCGGCGAATACTTCCCGGTTCTTGTATATGGAGAAAGCCATTCATGACCCAGCCTGAGATCCCTGTTGCGATTTTGCATAAATTTGTCGAAACCCTTTCCGCTGAGATCGGGAACGATACCTTACACGCTGTTCTTTCCAAGGCGGACCTGCCTGAAGCGTGGACGCAGGTTGAAGAATTTGCTGCCTTAAGCGAGGTCGAGGCAGCCGATGCCTATGCCAGGCTTCAATCGGCGTTGCGGATATATTACGGAAGAGGCGCGCGTGGCACGCTCCTGCGTATTGGCATGAAACTCTGGAACCGTTTGCTGGAAGACTCGTCGCTTGGGATCAAGGCGCAGGCTTCTCTGATCCGAGGGCTGCCAAAGACCCTGCGCCGCAGGCAGGCATTGGAACTGCTTGCGCGTATTTTAGGTGGAAGACGCAACGCCATCACGGTTCACACCCTGGACCTTGACCTGTTGCTGGTGGACCAGGACTCTGCGACCACTTTTGGACAGCCCGATGAATCGCCAGTGTGTTTTGTAACGTTCGGCCTCATCCGTGAATGTCTGTTCTGGGCTGTCGGCGAGGAACATGATATCGAAGAGCGCGCCTGCAAGGCCATGGGCGCATCGCAATGCGAGTTCAAGATCACGATCGGAGGATAGAACAATGAAGCATCAGGAAATGAAATGGAAAGCACGCGATGGATTGGAACTTCAGGCACAGGTTTGGGAGCCGGAGGTCATTACTCCCAAAGCGGTGGTTTGTCTGGTCCATGGGTTGGGTGAACATAGTTCGCGTTACGCTCATGTAGCAGAAGCCTTTGGCAAGGAAGGCTTCGTGCTTTTTGGATATGACCTGCGCGGGCATGGTCGTTCCGGTGGTGTGCGCGGACATATCAATTCGATCGACGATTTCATGCAGGATATCGATATTCTGCTCGAACGGGCCCGCAGCCGCTACCCCGGGCTGCCGCTCTTTTTATACGGTCACAGCCTCGGCGGGATTCAGGTGCTGCATTATGGCCTGACGCGCAAACCGGACATCAAAGGGGTGATCGCCACCAGTTCAGGGTTGCGAACCGCGCTGGAAAAACAGCCCATCAAAGTTTTCCTCGCCAAGATGCTTGGCTCCCTGATGCCCAATAATGTCCTTCCCTCCGGTCTGGATGCCAAGGGACTTTCCCACAACCCAAAAGTGGTGGAGACCTACCTCAAAGACCCACTAGTACATGACAAGATCTCCTTTGGGTTTGGCAAGACCATGCTGGGCATCACCAAATGGACCCTGGAACACGCCGGCGAGTTTTCGCGTCCACTGCTGATGTTGCATGGAAAAGAGGATCCGATCGCTTTCCCGTCGGGCAGCATAGAATTTGCCGCACCTTTAAAGGAGAAATGCACCCTTGTCTTGTGGGAGGGCGGTTACCATGAATTGCATAATGAGCCGGACCAGGCAGAAGTATTCACGACCATGACCCTCTGGATGGATGCCCGCCTGCGCGAAGGGTAAATTAAGAGACTCTTAACGCTTCGCTGGACAAATCCATTTGCCCATGAGAAAATTTGCCACCACGAAATCATTTTTATAGGAGCTAGCATGAATAACAAAGAAATGAGCAAAAGACAACAACGCAGAGAGCAGATCCGACGCAAAGAGACGCGTTCCCGCTGGTTGGGGATCGGGCTGATCTCCCTCGGAGCGATCTTCCTGGCCTTTTTGTTCATTTACCCTAATATCAAGCCGATCGGTGATGTTGCCGATGCGCCGCAAATGGATCGCCCGAATGTCGATTTCAACGCCGTTGGAGATCCCAATGCCCCGATCAAGATCGATGAATATTCCGATTTCCAATGTCCATACTGCCGCATTTTCTTTGAGAAGACCGAAGAGCAGCTGATGAGCAGCTATGTCGCCGATGGAACGGTGTATTTTGTTTATCACTCGTTCGGTGAATTCATCGGTGCGGAATCGAAGGCTGCTGCCGAGGCTGCTTATTGCGCGGGCGACCAGGGCAAGTTCTGGGATATGCACGACATTCTGTTCGCCAACCAGACCGGTGAGAACGTGGGCGCCTTTGCCGACCGCCGTCTGACCGCTTTTGCGGAAAAACTCGACCTGAACATGAGCGACTTCAATTCCTGCTTTGACAGCGGGAAATACTCCGACCTTGTGGACCAGGATGGCAAGGATGGCCTGCTCGCTGGCATCCAGGCAACCCCGTCCTTTGTGGTAAGTTATGTGGTCAATGGCGAGACCAAGACCAAGATCATCCAGGGAGCTCAAGAGATCGCTGCTTTCCAGCAGGAGATCGATACGGCCCTGACCGAGATGGGTTTGAAATAACCCGGCTTGCTGATAAAAAATGCGCTGTTGAAAACAGCGCATTTTTTATTTTAAGTTCATCGTTTGGCTTCGCTTTGCCTGCTTACAATACCCTGCTGCCAGGCGTAAACCGCCGCCTGCGTACGATCCGCCAGGTGGAGTTTGCTAAGGATGTTGCTGACATGCCCCTTGACCGTGTTCTCGCTGATGACCAGTTTTTCCGCGATCTGGCTGTTGGTCAGGCCGTTGGCGATGAGTTTGAGGACGTCCGTCTCGCGGTCTGTCAGTTCGGTGAAAAGCGGCTGGTCTTCGCTGCCTTCACCGCGGATATTCTGCAGAACGCGCGAAGCCACCCGCGGATGTAGTGTGACCTCACCCTGAACAGCGCGATGCAGCACATCCACCAGTTTATCCATCTTCATATCTTTGAGCACATAGGAGATTGCACCCGCTTTCAGCGCCGGAAAGATATGCACATCCTCATGATAGGAGGTTAGCACCACCACCTTTGTGCGCGGGCTGATCTGTCGGATTCGGCGCGTGGTCTCAATGCCATCCATGCCCGGCATGATAAGGTCCAACAGGACGATATCGGGGATCAGCTCTGCCACCATGTTGAGCGCTTCCTCGCCTGAAGAGGCTTCGCCAACCACATGGAAATCGGATATCTTTTCAAGATAGGAACTGATCCCGT
>Ga0268298_10001349_pt1 | contig 29087 bp, 22 predicted proteins | sample WWTPWeurt_MetaG_FD_194462 | JGI IMG/M metagenome (GOLD analysis project Ga0268298, IMG submission 194462) | Activated sludge microbial communities from WWTP in Nijmegen, Gelderland, Netherland - WWTP Weurt | ecosystem: Engineered > WWTP > Aerobic digester > Activated sludge | place... | reverse complement strand
AGATGGTTGCTCGGCAATGTGATTTCGACACAATTCCCTGCGATGATTCCGTTGAATACACCCCTGTGTGTATCTGGCTCATTAAAACAGTAAGTATCTTCTCTCTTGTCAAGAAGGGAGATAGACGTAATAGCAATGAACCTGGCCGCTTTACGGGCTGGCTTGCTCTTGTTGTATTTGAGACGGTGAGTGGCCAGCCCGATATCGTAGAGATGGTATGTATCGTTGCTGTTGAAAATCAATCGATAGATCTGTTGGCAGTCGAACATCTTCTTTCCCCCCTTTCCATCGGGGAGGGATACTTGACGGCGAACATCCATCACAGAAAGCCACGGATTTGTCCCGAGTGTTTGACACATTCGCTTAACCCTTGTCAAGAACGGAAGATTGATGGACGACACTTGAAGTGATTCATTGGATCCATTTCTGGCCATCGAACCGTCCGCATCCAAATACCCGGACAGCCACTCCAGGCGAGTTGCAATGTCAGCGGATTCCGGAACGGCATATTTAGCCGGCATATCCAGGGGCAATGGAATTGTGACCCTATCTCCGTCCCGGTAAATAGATTCGTCCGACGACCTAACTGGAAACATATGCTCCAAACTCTTTTTCTCTCCGTATAGGTAAACCTTAGGGTTTTTTGGGTGAAGAACTCCTTGACACGTAGCCGAAGGTGGTAGATTTCCTTGCTTCCTGTGATACCGGCAATAGCCACATCCTGGTTCAGATGGATATGTACAGGGAACTTCCACGTTGTCTGGGTGATCATATGTCCCGTCACCACAAAAGAAGCCGTGAGCATAGGGATACTTGATAGTCCCTTTGAATTCAATAGTGGGATATTCAATCTTCACAATGTTATCACCCACCCGAAGATCTCGAGCATCCACTTTAGTCTCCTTTGCCCCATATCCTTTTTGGATGTAGAACTTGTGGTATGGGGTACATTTGATGGATTCCCCATTGTTCGTCTTAATCTCCATGAGTTGTTGATGTTCTCCCGTCTTACTAAAGACGGCTTGCTTGAACTCTTTACCGTTCCATACCCTAACATCGAGGTCGTTATCAACGATTTCTTTGATTTGAATGTGTCCATAATCGGTAAGAATCTCTGTCTCTCCGCTGACACAAAGATTTGAGGACTTTACGGGCATGTAATGTTTCAGGTTACTCTTCCGGTTAATGTGATCGAAGTTAATTACATAGGGGACTCCGGACTCGAATTCCTGCTTCATGATTTCCTTAAGGAGATCTCGGGCCTTCATCTTTTTCTTGTATCGCTTCTTGGCAACTAGCTTAGCCATAACAGCCTCGTATTCGTCCCCGTAAAGGTCGTCCAGACCTTTGTGTTCCTCTGGATCCACAAAATACCAGTCCTTATCCGCCTTTACAGACTTCCAGAACAAATCGGACAAGGCAACACACAAGAACAGACTACGAGCCCTTTGCGTCTCGTCGCCAATGGGATTCTTTAGCTGGATGAACTCAAGCAGATCAGGATGATAGTCTCTAAGGAAGATAGCAAAACTTCCCTTTCGCTTACCTCCTTGATTGTAAGCATCAGCTGCAGTTCCATACATACGGAGGAAGTTACGGATTCCAGATGACTGCCCATTAGTGCCTCTGATGAGTTGCCCAGCACTTCTGAGGTTAGATACATGGATACCAATCCCTCCTCCCAACTTGCTGATCCGACAGGCGTCATCCATCGTTTTGTTGATGCCCTCCAAAGAGTCCCTTGTTCCAAGGAGGAAACAACTAGAAAGTTGCTGATTCACCAGTCCGGAGTTATTCAATGTAGGAGTTGCGTAGGTGAACTTGTGGGTGCTCAATAGATCATAAACCAGCCAAATCTCCTCAAGGGCCTTTTCATCATTGAAATCGTCTGGGTTCATGCACACAGTGATTGCTTCCTTCATGTAGAGATCCTGGGGGCGTTCTACGACACAACCGTTGATCTTGTTGCAATACTGGTTTTCCAATGTAAGGAAACCAAAGGGGTCCAGCAGATAGTCTCGCTGATAGTCGATCATGGCCTCGAGTTTCCTTTGGTTTGTGCAAATGAACTTGTAGAAGGTGCGATCAAGAAGAGGAAACGATGCCCCTGAATCGTCAACACGACGGAAAAGCTTCTCCATCTTATCCTTGAACCCAGTAAGTGTATTCTTATGATGATTGTTCACCAAAATACGAGCAGCTAGCACAGAGTATTCAGGCTCTGTGCTAGCTAACTCCATACATTTCTTAGCTGTGAACACGTCGATCTCCTTCGTAGAGATCCCATCGTGAAGGCCCAGCTTGACCTGTTCAGTAATAAGTGCAAGATCGACCTTCTCAAGGGGGTAAATGAAGTTAATTAAGTATTTGACCTTGGAGGCAATCTTGGAAATGTCCACCGTCTGGTGGGACCCATTGCGCTTGATGACTTGGATAGACATCCCTGTTTGCTCCATTTATTATAGGCCAATGTTATTTCATTTTTAGGGGAAATCTCCCCTTCGGGACCCACTATGACAGGCCATCAACACAAGGACTTATTAGGTGTATAATAACCCAAGAGTTATTATACTAATATAAGGGAATCTTATCTGGATGTCCTAAGTTGTCTGATTAAACTTGGCTAGTAACCTTACCACCATGTTCCTGTATTGCTGAAGCTGTTCCGGAGTCTCATTAAGGTGGAGCGGTATCAATGTGTAATATAACGAGGCGGTAAGAAGGTAGATCCACTTCATCTTACTTCCCATTGCCTTCTCAAAGTATGCCAATAATTCAGCCATATTATATGGTCTTTCAGCCCCGTGTAAAATCATGTCATAACCTGTAAGGGATTGGTATACCTTGGCTAGGTCATACATCTTATCCCCGTAGATGGTCAGGTAATCCCGTTGTTTTCCCCTCATATCGATTAGCTGTATCATATGAGTTTCTGTGAGGAAAACATTGGTAAAAACGGGGTCACCATGAATGACAGATAATACCCCATGGTTACCCCTCTGATATTCTTCTAAACTTTCCATTAGGGTAGTGTAGACAGGAGTGTCTTTCTCATTTGACATTCTCATCTCTAGTTTAGGTCGATAACAGTCGTATAGATGTCCCGAGTCTTTCTCATCAACCGAACATTGATGAATGCGGGATAAGCTGTATAATAAAGCCTGGAGATGTGTAATTGTAAGGGTTCCGGCCAGGTATTTCTGGGAGAACGTAATACCCCTGATCTTCTCTGTAATGACAGTATTCGGGGTGCTACCATCTAATAAAGGTGGAAACAAATCTTCGATTTCTGAGGGGATATGTGTATACCACCAAAATTCTCCTTCTAGGTTACCCTTCTTTATGTATTTTGTAGACGTAGATTCTAGTGTATGGGTCATGTTAGGAGGATTATGATGATTGTAAAATCCTGTTTCACGACAGATGTTACTACATGTATTAATGGCCTTATCGTCAATGTAGAAGTCCGCATATGGCTTTCCAAACACGAGGGAGTGGTAGGGGATATTAAATTCTCTCAACATTCTCATAATGTTTTCCCGATGGGTTAATTCCGCTGTTTCCCGGTCATTGAATGTCTTCATGCCTCTGGCCGTGTGAATGATAACGGTGTGTCCCTCGTTGAAAACATAACGAACAAATGAGGCCATTGCAGGAATAACACGACAAGTCTGATAGTCCTTCTGGTGGTAAGGGGTAGTAACTAACGTTGAATCAAGATCGAAACAGAAGGTCTTTGGTGTTTGCGGGATATAAGAGGAGGCATAGGCTTCAACAGCCATGGGAACACCTAATGAGGTAGGTTTAGCCAATACAGGAACGATAGTTTCCCCCGCCAAGATCATCTCTTTAAACATAGAAGAGATATACAGCTCTGTATCACCCCATGTAGATATGACTTTGTCTGCGTACATCTTAGCTAATGCCGTACTGGCAAAGAAATACCCTCCTGAACAGGCCAGGTCTGAGATCTTTTCTTTCTCTTTGATGGCCACTACCTTATTGTCCACTTCCCTAATGTAGGAGTAGATAGGGTTTCTCTGCGTGTCATTGAAATATAAGATTGCCGATGGGTAATTTCCGTCGTTGGACAGTCTCTTTACCTTATCACAGGGAGATTGCTCATAGATGTTATCACAGTCCAGAGATAACAGGGGTCTTTTTTGACTAAGAAATGTGGTAGCTATCCGAAGAGTATCAGCAGCCCCTCTAGTTGGCAGGGCCAGTTCCACCAGTATGCACTTTCCTTTTCCTGTTCCCTTCCATTTCTCCTTCAATTGATGAAGGTCGTTAAATACCTCAATGTCGAGGAAATACACCTTGAGTATGTCCATTAGTAACCTGGAACTAATCATATGCGGTATACATACCACGTCTTCACCGTCAAGATTAAGACAGGCAAGAAGTCTCTCGAGTATGGGATCACCTAAAATCTTCACGAGAGGCTTGTATTGGAGGAAGCCCTCTTGATGGAATCTCTGTCCCAGCCCAGCCATTGGTATGACTACATTCATTTCTTTACCACTCTTGGTAACCTTTAATAACACTAATAATAGGCCTAAGCCTATTATGATGGACGGGGTCCCTACACAGAAACAGGTTCGTCAAAACAACCCCTACAACGAGGTTCATATGACTCGGCGCCGCCGATAAGCTCAACACCATCCCCTGCTACGGTTCTCTTTGTGTAGTGGGCATCTTCCCCGCAAACGGAACATACTGCTTTCAAATGGGTAATCTCCTCAGCTAGAGGAATTAACTCACTAACAATGGGGAAGGGTTTCCGTTGGTAGGTTCCATTCAGAGCTGCCACGATGACAACCTTACCTTGACGAGCCAAAAAGTCGCACACAGCAGGGGCATCCTTGAAGAACTGGCCTTCATCGATGAGGACAACATCGGCCTCTTCCACGACTTTCTCTTCGAGTAGGGGAGTCAGAAGGCTACAAGAAAAGGTAGCCTTAATCTGGGTCCTGTTATGGGAGCAGATATTCTCCGCATCGTAGCGGGTGTCACCAGAATACTTAACCAGGACGATCTTCTTCTTGGCCAAAGTATAGCGTCGAGCGTAGCTGATCAATGTCTCCGTCTTACCGGAGAACATGCAACTGAGGATAAGAATGAGCTTACCAGGCATGGCTAGTCTTTTCTTACTTTGGGTTACTTATAAACCTCCTCAATTTTATAAATGAAGGTTGCTCTCTGTCTATTTGGTCAACCCAGGCACCTGCACCGGGGGTATGCTACAATAAAAGAACATGTACTGGATATCTATGAGCCAGATGTGTTCTACCATGCATGGGATTCAAAGGATGACTATAAGGTAGCTCCTTGGAGAACAGTAGACGTGAAGCCGCTAAAGGACATTAATGAAGTAGAACAGCTATACCATCCGAAGAGGTTTCTTGTAGAAATGTCAAGGAGTTTCCACGTGGATCCTACCACTAAAGGCTACAATATGGCCCCTGCTGCTCAGCAGAAGAATGCTAGTAACATTCTCTCACAGATCCACAGTAGACAGCAAGTGAGGAACCTGTTTAAGCAATACATAGAGGAGACCAAAGAAGTATACGATTTGGTCATTATGACCAGGTTCGACATCAACATTAGCGGTCTCCCTGTATTTGATGGAAAGAAACTATTGTTCCCCGGGACACATCCCGAAAGACCTCATATCTTCAACGATACCCTGTTCATGGCCACTCCAGATGACTTCTTGGCCGCCATGGACATGGAGGATAACATCACTCGCTATGTGACGACAGGAGTGAATGGGGAAGCCGTCCAATTAAACATGGAGGAGCTCCTTTCAGGATCCCTCATAGATCATGGCCTCTTTGCTAAATGCCAGAAGACAAATGAGGTTGATGTGGCCCTATTTTAAAGGGCAATAACGTGGTTTTGCTAATACCCCGAGGGGTATGAGCTTATAACCTTTTTTATTTGTTTTTGTAGTTTTCTAGGACTAGTATTTGCCTGTGATGAAGGCAGGGAGGACTCGGGTAGGCTTCGGCTTTGACGGTTGGGAAGGGAACTTCTTGCTGATGATCATGGCTCGAAGGACCTCAATGTCCTTGGCTGTGAACTTGGAGTAGCCTGTTACTCCCTCGGTGGCGGCCATCTTCTTCAGATGGGTGATGCGGTTCTCGGTGAAGACAGGGTCCTTAGTCTCTGGTTCTGACTTGGCCTCGGGGAGAATTGGGAACACAAAGGCCTTGGGAGGTTCCTCGAAAACGAGCTTCTGAGCTGGGACCACGGGAGACAGAGCAGGGAAGGTGAAACCTCCGTTGTCTGCCACTGTGAAGGGATCAGTGCCGTCACCCTTGTTCTCTGGTTCTTGAAGAGGGAAAGTGGCCGGTTCGATCACTCCGACCACAACGGTAGGTGCAGTGAGCTTGAGTTCATCTGTGACGTCTTCCACGTCTCCAATAGGGATGACGCCACCGGGTTCATCTTCAGTGACAACAGGCTCTGCCACGGTGGCCACAGGCTCCTCGGGGACAACAGGCTCTGCCACGGTGGCCACAGGCTCCTCGGGGACAACAGGCTCCTCGGGGACAACAGGCTCTTCCACGGTGGTCACAGGTTCTTCATGGGCAACAGGCTCCTCAACAACTTCCTCTTCGGTGATGGGGAAGACTGTTCGTGGTTCTTGGCTTGCCTCCGCGGCACCAGTTGGTTCGTCCTCAAGAGGCTGAGTGTCCTGGCTGTCATCGTCAAGAGGACTCAACGGACGGGGAACAACAGGGTAGTCATTGAAGGACATGTCAAAGCTGTAAGATTCCTCGACAGGATGGACACGCTTCCCTTCCAGGTGTTCATCGTCCCAAAAGGATTGAGGGACTTGGATCTCCATTCCTGCCCACTTAACGAGCAGCTCGTTTCCGAGGTTGGTGTAATCCCTGCACTGGAACCAGCTGGGAGGAGTGCAAAAGTAGTAAGCACAGTTGCCCATATCCTCTCCCCTCACTGGAGGGAACTCACAGGTGATGGTCCATCCATGCTGGATGGCACGGGGGAAACGAGCTTCGAAGTCGGCAGCGGTATGCGTAGACATGGTATTGGTGGTGATGCAGTTGGCGGGTATCTCCCCCGTTGTTCTCGACGGAGCCCTTCATTTTTGGGAGTTGAGATCCCGTTATTGATAATGGGACCGATAGATCCGTTGTCAAATTAAAAAGACCATCCTAGAGTAAATGAGTCGGCCCATTCCTAATCGAGTCCAGCTCCGCCCTGATGCCTTTGTCAGTCAAGCTCCTGCACAGCCTCCACAGGAAGAAGACGAAGATGTCAGGGATGTTGAGGCAGAACCTGCTGAGAAGAAAGCAGCACCTAAGGCAGTCTCTGTAGTTCCTGTTGCTAATGTAGCCTTCCAGAGACAGTTTACTACATTGATGAACCAACAACGCCGGGGAGGCATAGGGAACGAGTAAAGATGATACCTTTAGGGGTCTTATCTTACAAAATGATGGATCAAATACTATTCTCTACGGGCAGATAAGGATTCCTGATTAGAGACGGGATCTCATGGAGCAAAAATGACTTGTTCTCCGCGAAAGAACGGGAAAAGTCACCTGCAAAACCACCCCGTATAACGCATACCAATCGCAATCGACAATCAAAACAATGGCCGCTACCGGAAACACCCGCATTCAAGCATACGAAGTCCTGGAGAGCAAGACAAAGGCGAAGATGTGCCAGTTCGCTGCTATGGGCAAGGAGTGCCGCAAGCAGAAGACTGGCGAGTGCCAATTCGCCCACACCAAGGAGGAACAAGCCAAGTTTTCTGGCCTGGCTGACAGCCGCAAGGAAACCATCAAGAAGACCCGCATGTGCGCCAACATTCAGACCTCTGGCCGTTGCCCCCACGGCAAGAAGTGTTCCTTTGCCCACACCCGCGAAGAGCTCCGCCTGCCCATGTGCCTGTTTGGCAGCGGATGCAAGACAATGGGCAGCACTGGAAACCCATGTGCCTTTGTCCATCCCAACGAGACCCCCGAGAGCTACCGTCTTCGCACTGGCCGTCCCCATCCCCATGATGATGTCATCGTCACCAAGGCCCCTGATGACTGGAAGGCCAAGTGTGATGCTCTCAAGGAAGCCCGCGCGGCAGCAGCAAAGAAGGCCGAAGAGGATCACATGGCCTACATCCGGGCAGAGATGATGAAGGAGGACGCACGCCTGGCTGCCCGTCGTGAGGAGGAAGCTAAGATGCCCAAGAAGTCGTGGGCAGACATCTGTGAGGAAGAGGACCAGAAGCAAGACTCCGTTGAACAGCTGACCGCCCAGGTGTCTCAGCTGAAGATCGAGAAGGAAGAAGACGATGAGGAGGAGGAGGAAGAAGAGGAGTCTGATGACGAGGATGATGGTGTGAAGATCATCCTTCACAACGACTTCCCTGATGCCACCGGCATCACTCTGGGAATGGGAGGAAAGCCACCGATCCCCCACTACCGAGATGCCCGCCCGCATCCAGTTCAGGCAGCCTACCAGATGGCTCAGCCGATGACCAAGATCACGGCTACCTTCACACCTGAGCAGTTCGCTTTCCTGTTCCCCACCCTGGTGCAGATGGGAGTCGCCTTCTCCACCAGCCAATAAAGGGCGCAAGCCCACAAAACCAAACAAAAAATAAAAAAGGGCTAACTACCCACCAAAAAGAAACAAAAAACATAAAACGGCTAACTGCCCATCAAAAAGAAACAAAAAACATAAAAGGGCACAAGCCCACTAAAAGAAACAAAAAGTAATGTGATACCCCTCGGGGTATAACAAAAAACACGTTTACACCTTGTTCGGAGGTAGAAAGATCCTAGCATTGGCTGGAGGGTTATGCTTGATCTCTTTTAGTTCTAGTTGGCTTTCAGGATCATCAATGATCACCTTATGAATCTGCTCAATGGTAGGAATGAGTTCGTCATAGAAATCGACCTGACAATGATCCAGCTCTTTCTGGTTCTTGAACTTGAACCAAATACTCTCGTCTACATTTCCCACTAGAATCCCAATCTTAGCATACAAACCCCCGAAGGTAGCCTTGGACGCCATTTATCTATTGATGATACCCTTAGGGGTATTATCATTTTTTATTAGTCCTCAAACACAATCTCGGGACCGTCATCAAAGACGATGTTCACCGCATCAGATGCGGCTGCCGTTTGTCCTAACACCTGGTTATACAAATCGACCATCTTGGGGTCTTTTTCTACTAGCTCAAATAAGATGTCTGAGAACCCTCTCTGTTGAGTGACGGGTAGTTCTGGTTGGAACTTCCGCTTTTGCTTAAAAACCACCTTAACTCCCCGTTTGGTCAGATCCTTGTATTGTTGTGTCTTCTTGAAGGTCTTGAAGTCTTCGGCATCTCCAGATATGGATAGCTTCACCTTGGTATTCTCTTCTTCAGGGATCTTCATGTCCCTCACCTGTGCAATATCGGCATACACAGTCCTCTTAGTTGGAGGGTGAATATTGACCTTCTCAATAGATACCTTATCTCCAATGGTAACAATAGATGCCGTATGGTCCTCCCGTTCTCCAAAAGATACTTGGATGCTAGACCCGGTGTAGTGGAGATTAGGCTGTGGATCCTGCTGGTCATGAATATGGCCACATACCAACATAGGATAGTCCAGTTTCCATTCCTCTACCCCTTTGGCCGTGATAGCCCCCATCTTTGCCCCGTCCAAGAGTTGATGGGCAAAGATACAATCAGAAGTCTTCCAGTCTCCGGCAAGAGTATTTAGGGCTTCATGAAACCTGCCATCCGGAACATAAGGAGAAAGAACTAAGGACTTTCCTTTGACTCTCAGATCAGTGACCCGATCAACGATATTATACGTTTCCTTCCACCCCACAAATGGATGGTTATCGTTTAGAAAAGCCTGATTGTTCACATACTCATGGTTACCTACCAGAACGTAGGTAGGGGCAAACCTCTGACATAGCCAGATGTATTCAAGCATCATATTCATACACTGAGAATAAACAATCTCATGAGTATGGAGAGTGTCACCCATGATGATAATCAAATCTATGCCTTTCCTCTCATTAAGGAACTTTTCCAGCTGTTTCAAGTAGACCTGAATATCTGCCAGATTATCCGGTTGGATATGTAAGTCTCCCAACGCCAGCACCACGGCAGAATCTGTCATCTTTAGAGACAATAGATGGGTTATTAACACCGTTCAGTTTCATGGAACATTCAAGTACATATAAAGGAAAATGGCAGGAGATACATACAACCAAACGGTCCGGAAACCCTTAAATCTCGAAATCGAGCCCCTATAAAGGTCCCTTGTCTTTGCTTCGTTGCGGGTAGTGGCCGAGGGACTACCCACCCGCGGAGGCCTTAAATAAAACAGTGATGTTAATAGCAGCTAATCGTGTTCATCAGGCTTCGTATCACCCGTGACCTCTTTCTTCTCTCTAGGAGATCTATGGGTATAACATCCATCTTCTGGATTTCCACCATCATACAGCTTCAACTGAACGATTGGATCGGAAATGTCCCATATAGATGTCTTGGTGATAATAGTTGTCCCTGTTGCGTCCTCGTTCGGTGTATCCATTTAGAATAGGCTAATATAATACTCCGAGGAGTGTTATACTTATACATTACTAAAGCTTAGTTAAGTCCATGCTTGACAGAATAGGCCCTGGAGATGACCTTACAGGACACATACGGAGCTCGACCATCTGTCGTCTTCAGCACCAGACCCTCTGCAAGAAGTCCCTTAACAGAGGTAATGGCATCGAAGTTCAGCTTCTCCGCCACATCCAACCAGTGCTTAACATCCAAGGGGAACTCAGTGGTGGGCTCCATGATGACAGGAACCATGGGGAGATCTAGGTCCTTGCATAGTTGAACCACTTCGCGATGGGAGAGATAGTTTCCCTTGTAAAGCCCGTCTCCAATGGGCTCAGGATCCCATGTATACACATCGAATACGGCGAAGCGGTAGCCTGGGAGCTTGGCTCGGTTGTTGTTAATGCCCATCCCATAGATTTCTCCCTGGATGGCAAGGGGCCGTTTCAGTTGCCGCAGTTTTTCCAGGATGTTGAGGGTCTTTTCGATGAAGACAAACTGTGGCTGACAGTCGTGACCTGGAACGATGCGGAGATTTCGGGAACACATACCTACCTCATCCTTAACAGGATCGTAAAAGAAGGTGCCAGATTGCCCATCGATCTTCAAGGTTGCCACCATCTCTCTACCCGGTCGAAGCATGCCAATGTTCTTCTGAAGGTGTGGCTGGTCTGTCTTGGGGATCATTGCAGGGAAGGCCATAGCAGGATCCTTGGCGGACTTCTCCTTTGTCAGTCGGCTGTAAGAGAAGTCAGTGTCATCCAGGGAGTAATACTTCTTTACTCCCGTCAGTTCTGTCACATCATCTCCTGTCTTCACGTCATCGGAGAGTGTGGGACAGAAACTTCTGACAGTGGACAAAGGTAGAAACAGACCTTCGCTGTATTGCCCACGGAGCTTGATGGTGCGAATACGTTTGCCCATGTGGGAATCATGGAGGTAAGAGAAGCAGCTCAAATCCTTTAGATTGTCCGGAACCACGCCATCAGGGTAAAACATTACCCCCGTAATACCCTTAAGCCCAGAGAAGTCCTGCATGGTGAATCCAAAAGATACAGGATCCACGATGACGTTATAACCCAGGACAGTCACCATAACCAGCTTGTCTGCGTTAGGATGGTTACAGGCATCCTGGATGACCTCAACGGTAGCCAAGATCTTCTTCTCAGCCGTCTCCTTCTTCTCGATCGTATCCCCCACGGGTACGTCACCGTTGCCGGCGTTACCGGCGTCGAGCTTTATTTCCGAATCGGACGACATGTCGGTGTTTGTCACACTCACTCCCCCTAGTGTCAGGCTCAATTTTAAAAATGATAGACAGTAAAGGACGCCTACCAGTATTAAAGATGTCGAAGGTCTTTACAGTCTCAAAAGAGGAGGAAAAGAAGATCAGGGCCTGGATGAAGGAACAGGACAAGAAGGTAGCTGAACGCCAGAATAATATAGGGGTATTCAAAGGTTGTGCCAACTATGGCGCTATTGGGGGTGGATACACTTATTGTTTTACCCCCACCGGTATTGGCATGATAGTCAAGGTCGTTAATGGTGTCACTAAGGAGGAGTTGGACGTGACGGATTACGACAGCTTTTAGGAGGGTTCTGGTCGTCCAGATACTCCCTCATTTTCAATTGTAAACATAAATAAAGGATGGCAACAGAGGTCCCTTCGTTTCTCGTAGATCTCTCTTTGAGAAGAGAGATGCATTTGTCTTTTCGGCTGGCCCCACGTAATCCCAATGAATCTAACCGCTCTATGATCTCCTTAGCCTGATCCATAGAGAGTCCTACGGCATGTTCTTTGATCTGTGGATCTATCCATTCCTTGGATGGGGATATCTTATCAGAGGATACATCGTCGTCATCCGAGATCTTATGATAGTCCATTTACATAACCAAACAATAAACATCGTCTCATACCCCAAGGGGTATAAGATATCATTCCGGTTATACTAGAGGGACCTTTCGTCTAGCTTCAGCTCGGAGGGTCGAATCCCTCTTTGCTTTCAGGGTATCAATAAATTCCGTGAACTCGGGAGACTTGTTCGCATCTGGATCTTCCCAGAGTTTGTCCATGTTACCGTTGCAGATGTCACATTGCTCATTGGGATCCAGGCAAGAGATACAGGTTACATTCCCGCATCTGCACGTTCGGGTCTCAAGCAAGTTAACCTTTCCCTTGCAATGAGGACAAGTCATGTTGGCGCGAAGTTTCTTCACCTGTTTTGTGGCTTTGAAGTCGTCCACATATGACGTCTTCTTGCAGGGGCAATGAATAGTATGAGTAATTTTGTCCATCTTGATGGATGAATTAAGTTTATTCACCCTTCGATGCCCTCGGTCATTTTTAACACGAACTTTTGAATACCCCGAAGGGTATTTAATTAATCTAACAAACAAAGGCATCGGCCGAGAACTCTTCTCGTAGTTCCATCAGAAGCTTACCGAGATGGTTGGCTCCTGATCCGTTCCCACCATCACCCCAGTATTTATCTCTTGATGTGTGTTCAACCAATACAGCATCTTTTGTTCTCAAGAGGTCGTCCTGTAGTTTCAGATGCTGGGTAAACTTGGCCCTGACAATTTCTTTCATGATAGGTAGCTTCTGCCGTTCCCAGTCAGGTCTAACCTTTGCCTCCTTGTAAAGCTCAATCTTCTTAGAAAGTTCCACACGCCAGGGTAGACCCCCGATCTTCTTCTGTCTTCCCATGAAGAAGATCTTAGCTGGAGATGGTTCCAGTCGGATGGCCTCGACGTATCGCTTGTTTACCTCAGATGCCCCAGGGTAATCAAACTTGGCTGCCTGGTAAGCATGTTCGCTGGTGGGGTATACCTTTCCGTTGTATTTCACAGGAGCCTTGTAGAAATTAGAGAAGATGCCGTTGGCCCCGTCTGCACTGTAGAAATGAATGACCTTGCTTTCCGAAGCCATTCCTTTGGGTGTTTTTAGCAGAGAGACTTTATTGACGGGATCAATTTGGGGTAATGTTCGTAAGTATAGTTATTAACACTCCTATGAGTGTCAATTATTCTTTTTATCCCATTTGCAAGGGTTCAATATTACCATATGATGTTATGCTGCTTAGGCAGAGGCCTTGACAGCAGCCGGCTCCTTCACCTGAAGCTTTCCAATGAGCTTCTGCAGGTAGAAGAAGGTCAGCGGATCGTTGCCGGGGGTGGCAGGATCGTAAGCCAGGAGGGCCTTCAGCTTCTCATCAGGCAGGATGTTCTTGCGAGCCTTCTCGTCCTGGAGGTTGTTGGCCTTCACGTAGGCAACGATAGCGTTGGTGATGTCGATACGAGACTTCAGCTCGTCAGCACCCCAGCCAGCAAAAGCAGCCATGTCAGCGGTCACCTTGTGGCACTTCATGAAGCCACCATCGGACTTCTTGCCAGTGGCACGGGGGCGCTTCTTGCTCGCCTCCATGACGCGGACGGCATCCTTAGCCAGCTGCTTGACCCGGGAGTTAACAGTGCGAAGGAACTTGATACCCGTGCTTCCACCCTTCGCCTTGTCTGCCTTATCGGCAGCAGCCTTACGGAGGGTCTCGATCTGAGCCTCAACGAGCTTCTGAAGATCGGCGAAGGCGGCGGCAACGGTATCCGAGGATACAACACGTCGTTGCTTCTTGGTTGTGGTGACAGCAGTGGCATCGGTTGCGGCCGGAGCGGCGGCAGGAGCGGGAGTAGCGGTAGAAGATTGTTCGGCAGACATCTTTTGGTTTTCTTAATGTGGGTAGTCTTTAGATCAGTTTTATTGACAGAAAATTTCGATGATAATGGACCCTGGTCAAGTTAAACAACTTCTATCACCACGTCTAGAAGGACTTATCTTAGTCCAAAATTAAAGGCCGTACGTAGGTTAAAGGTGGAATTAACCCCTTCTTTAGATAGTATCTTGTCGGTCAGTAAAGTGGAGGTTTTATTGGGAGAATTGAAGCGTAAATCATATGAGTAATATGGGGTAAATAAGAGTGAACGTGATCATTCGGGGTCTACAAGGTGTATAAGCACAGTCATTCTTGTATGTGGGTAGATAGTTCAACTAAATTCAAGAGGGAGCTTAATAGGCATAATTGTTGAATAAAGTGTTAGAGCCCCTTAAAGACGAAATAAAAATGAACACATTGGTCTCGCTAATCTAAAGAGATAAACCCGGAACAAACCGCCAACACCCAACCAAAATGTCTGCACCACTTGCAATCGAACAGAAGCTGACCAACAAGGACTCGAACGATGAAGTCTACGAGTATGTGAATGAAGATGGACAGTTTGTCACTTATGATCTTGACCGCCTTACATTCTGCGAAACCAAACCTGAGACCATTCCCCCTCCTCCCAACACTGACCAGAAGCCCATGGTTAACTACCGTATCAACCTCCAGGACAAGCGTGCCGATGGCAAGCTCCAGGATTTCCTCATTGGCACGGATGATTGCTTCACCTTCGGAGTGAGCGAGTCATTCGATCAGAAGACGGGTGAGCTGAACGGCTACAGTCTGCCCATGCCCATGTGGGACACTGAGGGGGCCACCCCCAACCAGAAGGCCTTCACCGACTGGATTGAGGGTCCTTTCCTGGCCAAGGTGAAGGCCTACCTTGTGGAGAACCGCAAGACCTTCAAGCAGGCTGACCTTCAGCTGAATGATCTCCGCAAGATGAAGATCTTCTACCGAAAGAAGGATGAGGATGGGGCCATCAACCCTAACGACCCTCCTACATGGTATCCTAAGCTGATTGTCAGCAAGAAGAAGAACATGAAGATCATCTCTCGGTTCTACCTGATGGACTCTGTTGACGAGGAGGGCAACGCCGTGGAGCTGATCCCCCTGAAGCTAAAGGGGCGCTATGGCCGTGCCAAGGCCCGCGTCAAGATCGAGTCCATCTACATCCGCTCTGAAGGTATCTCCATCATGTGCAAGGTGTGGGAGGCTGACTACAAGCCTGTGGAAGCCGCCCTGCCTCGTAAGGGTAAGATCAGCAAGACGGCCCAGCTGGTTGTTGCGGACGACAATAACCCCCTGACGGCCCTCATGAAGGCTCATGCTTCTTCAGAAGAGGAGGAGCCTTCCACTGCTCTTGTTGCCACCGGCGCACCTGATGACTCCAAGGGAAATCCTGAGGTGAACGCAGGTGGGGACATCCAAGTGACGGATGCCCCTGTAGGCAACCCACTCTTGGCTGCCCCTCCAGCCCAGACTGTCCCTCCAGCGGCTGTGCCGGCACAGCCCGCCAAGCGCACAGTCAAGGTGACCCGTGTAGTGAAGAAGCCATAAGCCCCAATGGTCTCAAGTGAATAAGTATAATACCCCTAGGGGTATCATAAAAGGTGTGATTTTACCCCGAAGGGTATCACTATTCTGGGTCTTTAAGAGCTTCTGTATTCGGACAGCTCTTTGATGGCTTGACGTTCCTGTTCCTCCAACTGAGGGATCTTTCGTTGCAGTTCTTCTAGCTCCTGACGTGCCCTTTTGAGAGCACAGGCAAGTTCAGCCACCCGGTTCTTCACTTGAAAGAACTTAAGATCGACAGTGTCCCCGTATCTCTCTTCCTTTTGATCGTCCAGACGCGACTCTGCATCCGTCCAGGTAATTACGTAATTACCCTTGCAGATGGGGCAGTCTTCTCTGATTTGAGACGAGACCTCCGTCCCGCCGTAGTTGTGCCTGTTCCTCTTGATCACGTTGCAAGGGCACGTTGAGGGAACTGTACCATGCGCCTCTGCTTCTTCCAGAGCAATGTCCGCTTGAATGAACTTCCAGATCCACGTGTCTTCCTTGACCTCTTCCGGAGGGTTGTCAAGGTCCTCTTCCTCTCCGCCATATCCTCCATGGCCCCCGCTGTGCACATGCGAGGTCCACCATCTCCCATTAGATCGCCAGATGGTGAAGTACTCCATTGCGTATTTGTCCCTCCTCGAATACACACGAACAGTGAAGGTTCTCTCTTCGCCATCATGATGGGAGGATTCATCCGTTTGTTGGGAAGGTGTAGACATGGTGACAATATATGGTCGCACGCAATGGTTCTAATGGGTGGTTTTACCAGCGCAAAAAAGGGAACCAGGTCAGTTTCGGGAAAGTTATTATATGTTCTTAATGATAGGGGTAAATACCGTTGATAATATCCCTAGGGATATTGTCGTTTAGAATTTGGCCAGAACCAACATCCTGAGATCCTCTATCTGATCCAACTTATACTTGGAGTATCCTGTTACCCCAAGTTTCATGGCAAGTTTCTTCATCCCTCCAATAGTCTTTTCTGCACTTACAAGATCAATAGTGACACCGGATACAACCTTCTTCGGGGAAACAACCTTCTTCGGTGACACTGGTTTGGGAACTACTGGGAGAATAGGAACGATAGGTTCAACCACCTTAACTGGGCTTCCTTTCTTGAACTTACCCAGGATGAGGGCACGGAGTTCTTCCTCTTGACCAGACCGGTATGTAGAGTATCTTGCCACTTTCAGCTTCATGGCCAGTTTCTTAAGACCGGTGATCGTCTTCTCAGCGGAGATATCTGCTGGGCTGATACCCTCAATGATGATACCAGGTGCGACCGGGACGACCGGTTTAGGAACAATAGGAAGCGTCGCCCCTAGCTTCTCCAGGACTATTAGACGGAGAGATTCCAGGTCATCAGACTTGTACTTATACAATCCAGGGATTTCGAGGCCAGCAGCTAACCTCTTTAATTCTGTTATCGATCTGGCTTCTTTTACGTCCAGGATCAGCTGCTTATTTTCATCCCCTGGAACAATTGGAGCGACTGGGGCAACAGGTTTAGGAACAATTGGAGCGATGGGTTCGGGAACAATAGGAAGAGTCGCCCCCAGTTTCCTCAGGATTATCAGACGGAGAGATTCCAGGTCGTTAGACTTGTACTTATACAATACAGGGATCCCAAGACCTATAGCCAACCTCTTTAATTCTGTTATCGATCTGGCTTCTTTTACGTCCAGGATCAGCTGCTTATTTTCATCCCCTGGAACTATGGGCTGTTCTGGAACAGTTGGTATGCCTAGCTTAACCCTGTAAGCATTCATCACAGCGACACGAAGTCTCTCACCGTCAAGTTTAGTTGCCACACTATTGGGTACGCCGGAAACTTCAGCTAACGCTCTAAGACGTGCTACTGTGGCCGTAGCGGCCTCAGCTAAACCGTCTTTCCATTTCTTTAGGGGATCGGCACCTCCTAGCGTCTCTAAGAGAAGTTTACGAAGTTCATCTACGTCTCGTTTGGGGTCGACTTCTACCCGAGGAGGAGCTAACGACATAAGTACCCCGTTATATCCCACATATCCCACAGTTAAATCCCGATACTCCTGATTAGTGGCGATAGCCCTTCTCCAGAATATTAATAATTCCACACCCGAGTTCAGGTGAGCAAGATCCTGAGTGAGAACATATTTGGAACCGTCATTAAACCTCCTAACAACATGACGAAGGCTATCAGGAATCTTCTTAGCATCAATGTAGTCTGTCTCCTCCCTAATCCGTGCCTGGAGGAGAACTCCCACTTTTTCACTGATGTTAGGGTGAATATCGTTGTCTTTCTGATATCCATATAGGAAGCTAAGGGGTCTCTCTCCTCCAAAGCCCGCCGACGACCAGACCCTATAAGCCTCTGTCTTCTCCACTTCGCTCATCCGGTCTTGAAGCTTTACAATTTCACCTGAGACATACCCATCCATATCAAAGATGTCTGGATCGGTCACGTTTACCCCACTAAGGTCATTCAAAATATTTAGGAGTTTTCGAGGGGCGTTTTGTAAATTCCTATCTGCAAGGGCCTTTTCTACATACATCTTGTTAATGAAGTTATTGGACTTCTTCAACGCATCGACAACGATTTCAAGATTAGCTAGGACCTCTTTCCTCTCGGTTGCAATTTCGGCAGTCTTTACAGCAGAGCTGGGCCAGCCTTCCATCGCATTAATGCTTCGAGCTTGATCCAAAAATGGGGCTAAAAGTATATCGATCCAGTTACGAGGGGCATCTTTCAATGCATTTCTGGCAAAGACAGCGTCCGGGATGAGAGCAAAAGTCTTATAACTATCCTTGTATGCGTCGAAAAGTTCTCTATCCGTTTTTCTATACGTGATTTCTCCTTTTGATGCTGTCTTCAATTCACTAGCCATTATTCCCATGGCTGCGGCCAAAGTATCCCTCTGGCTAGGCGATCCTGTTAGGGCTTTTACCAGATATTTTCGGTCGTAAGGGAAGTCGTATTCACCACCTTGAACAATAGGCTTGGGGCCCACTGGCACCATTTCTGGATTAGTTACTTGGTATACGGGATCCGTCCGCGGTGTGAATGGCCGTCCTTTAAAGAAGGGCTGATCCATGGAGCTGATAGTGACACATTGCGGGACCATCCATCCTGCATCGTGTCTATTGTATTGTTCAGTGAACCCGATCCTTTTGAGCAATAATGCTGTCCTTTCACAGTGGGCATCTCCGGCATGGATGACGACACTATGGGCCTTCTCCGAGTAACGACCGGGGACATTCTTGTAGCTCCTAACTATACGGGTTAACGTCATGATATCCACCGTGTTAGACATGTAGGTGAACAAAAACCCTAGAGATAACCCTGTCCCGTCCACATACCGAGTGATTAGGTCCTTCCAGGTAGTGTCAGGGATCTGTCTTATTGTTTCATCAAGAATCTTCATGATCTCTACCTTGACGGGTCCCTCCTCAATGCCGTCTAGCTGGTCCTGCAGCTTACGGTTGATCAATAGATCCTTCCGAAAGTCCTCCCGAGGAGTAGTCAAATACGGAAGGGCGGCTGCATATGTGGATATAACTCTACCCTTTCTCTGTGTGAATGTGGGTTCCGTTTCCTGTCTAGACAATTCAGACAGGGCCTGAATGAATATAGGGACCACACCTCTTCTACGACTGTACACCTGTCTGGCATCAATACCATGAACACGATGATCCCACTGGCATTGGCCAAATATACACTTAGAGATGATACTCCTAAGCTGGTAAATGTAGGGCTGTCGAACCAAATGTGCGTTATTATAGTATTTGGAGGCAGTGTTAATTGGAGCCATAAAATCCTCTGTAAAGATGTCGAGAACTCTTCCTTCCCTTTGGGCCCTATCCATCAGGATCCTAATAAAATCGATAACCCCAACTACTTTGTTACCGTTACACATTTCGTTTCTGTCTCGGACATGACGATCTCCAAACATGTATACAGTAACGTCACCTTTTGTTAGGGCATACATTCCAATGACTCCATCCACCACATGGAACTGGTAGTCAGGACGTCCGTCTTTAATCCACTGAGCATAAGTTTGGTACTCCACAAAACTTCCGGCTGGAGGAAGAACAGGAGAACTATATCCATAGTTATCCCGGTTATAGTTAACAGTGGGGTGATAGTAATAAACAAGCTTATACCCCAGCTCAATGAGGCGATCTTGAGAGTACAGGATATCACTTCCGAAGATAGCTACCTTAGAATCGGTAGGCATTTTCTGGATCATTTGATACTTCTTGGCGAATCTTCGTTCCATGATGGCACAGTCCCGAGCATCATTGTCTGTGATCATACAAATACGGGGGTCAAAGGGATCATCTGCTTCCTCATAGACATATGACATGATAATCAGTGAGGGGTCCCTGAGATACTCAATAAATCTAACAGGTCCATTGGTGAGACACAGGTAGATAATCTGATCTCCCTTCTTAAGGACCACTAGAAGGTCGACTTCTAGTTTAGATGGTTTTGGCCCATATTTCAGCCCAAAATAAGATAGCTTACCTCCAACGTATCTGTCCATAGAACTATACCCTTCCAAAGGGGCTAACTTACGGACCCTGTCATACTCCTTTATGATACTAGCATCTGTCTTGAACTCTGTGTATCTCTTAATGTTTTCTTTGTCCCACCATGCAGGTATTTCTGCCGATTTGACCTCTACAACGGGGGTAATGGGCTGCACAGGCACAACAGGCCCTGCTGTCATAGCTGCAAGAATAAGTCCCTTAAGTTTCTCTACATCTGCAGATGTCATCTTACTTAAACCGGGGATCCCATAACCCCGGGCCATATCCTTCAGACGAGTGATACGGTTCTCCTTCCTGACGTCTTCGGCTTTGAAGTCCATTTCTGTTTGCGACAGAAAAAGTTCCGTTGTAAAAACAATGATTCATCTTCGGTGTGAGCAGGCATAATACCCCTGGGGGTATTATACTAGTTAATCTTCGAAGATGATTTCAGGGGCACTGAAGAAGGCAGGGAATGCCATACGAAAGTCAACTATCTTACCCCCTACACTGATGGCGTAGTCTTTACGGGTGCGGAAGTGGTTCTCCAGGCTTTTTAACTTATCAACAAAGTCGACGATGATAGGTTCAACATCTTCCCTTCGAACACACCGTCCAAAGTATTGCTCGAACTGTTCCTCTACATCAGAGGCCACGATCATCATGTCCAGTTTAGGATGATCAAACCCCACACCACTCTTAGAATAAGTGGTCACCAGAATACGGGCATCTTTGTCGTATTTCTTCTTTTTGCCCGTGGTATAATCTACACTTTCCTTAATCTCTGTAAGCATCTGATACAGAATCTTAGTTTGATCTTGTCGCTTGCAAAGGATAAGGATGTTTCTCTCTTTGAAGTAACAACACACCTGGACGATCCAGAGGTTCCGTTGAGGGTGATTAGCCTGATACTCAAGTAGGTTATTCCAATCAGTGACTCCCCGGGCATTCAGTCTTGTCTCGGGAACAATGTTGGTATTGAAGCGGTAGTAGTTATGCTCCACAAAAAGGGGCACTTTAATCTGCTGGTTGCCAAAGTGTAGATCAATGATCTTATCAAGCCCATCCGTGCGATCAGGGGTTGCAGATAACCCTAGACAATACTTAGGAGTAAACCAAAGGAAACTCTTACTTAGTTTCTCTGAACATAATGCATGGGCCTCATCGGCAATGAGGAATCCAATGTCTTCAAAGTCCCTTCTTGAACGCTTCATCACATTGATAGGGTTGATCAAGTAGAAGTCATTGTCCGGATCAATAGGTTCCTTCGAGTCAAGGATTTGGATCTTAGCACCGGGAATCATCTTCTTGATAGAGTCTTCCCATTGTTCGAACAGGTTTACTCTGAAGAGGAGGACACATACCTTCACACGAAGACGGGTGGCCAGATAGATGCTTGTCAATGTCTTACCCTTTCCCGTGGCCATAGCAATAAAGAAACATCTGACAGCATTGAACCTCTCAATGGTTTGCTTGACCACATCCAGCTGATAGTCCCTTAACTGCCCAGTGAATTGCATAGGTCGTTGGGTAAACTTCTTCAGGTCATTTAGATACTTGCCAATCTTCTGGTTGGCATAGTAGAACGGAAGATATACCTCTTCACCCACCACATCATAAGGGTATACTTCAAACTGCTTGGTGAATCCCATAGGATCCCGGGCAGAGCTAACTGTTAGGTCCTTAGTGATTTGTTCTCTCACCTTCAACGATAGATCCTTCAGCGTGGCAAGAACGGCCATTTTTGTGATGTTACCAGTCTTAAACCCTCTTTCATACAACAGGAAAGGTATCATTTTTCCAACTATCTTTAAAGTGGTCAATGACAACATTGTTCTTTCTGGCTCTTTCAGGGGTGAGATGATCAGGTGTAAAAAATGTGGAGATTGAAGGATAGTATCTACTTTGGTTGCTGATAATCACCTTCGGGATGGAAAGTCTGGCCAAATGCCCACTTATCCAAATATCATCCATCAACCGACATTCCTTCCCCACGTTTTGGTAATCGGCAATAACAGGTGATAGTTTCTGACTGATCATAGGAGAAATAACATACCCGCCACATCCTGTAATGACACTAACGGGGTATTCTTTCGTTAGTTGGTTCGAGAAGATTTCCTTTGTATTTTCCCACTTCATATCAGGAGAGTGCCTCCATCCTCTGGTGCAATGAACCTTATTCGGGTCCCTTGTAGAAGCCTGAAGTAGATCATGGACCAGTGTTCTAGGGTAAATATTGTCATCATCTACTACGATGATATGTTTACCCTTATTTGTTTGAATAGCTGGGATAAACTTCATTGAAGGGCCATGATCATTGGGATGTTCCACGATCGTAATGTTTGGGTGATTACGAATCTCAGATGGGAACCTGTATACAGCATTTGGTTCACAATTAGCCCTTTTGGGCACGTGGATGTAGATATGTGCGGGAACCGTTTGGTCTAGAAGGCTTCGGAGGGTGGGAGTTATCTTTCCGGCTCTACTAGGGATAGTTGTAAGGCTGATAATGCCGCCAACGGATTCCTTGTTTGATACAGGTAGTTTACCCCAGTGCGATCGTAGGTATCGGTTACCCACAAGTAGGTATGCTAACAGTAAAATGATCAGGACTATTAAAAGGATCCCCATTTTAAACAAAGGGATCTTCTCCTTTATCTTTGGGAGATAAAAAGAATGTCAAAACGAAGGATCCGTGTCCATGCCAGTAAGCAGGCAGATTTACTAGAGGTTCCACCCCTTATTGAAGATCAGTCTATTCGTAAACGCTTACGCAAGCGTCTAAGGGGTGAAGATCCAACCTTCATTTACGTCCCTGAAGTGGACAGATCATTAAAGCTAAGGCATATCATTGACGGAAGACCAGAGTCGCCCATGTCGTGGGTTTTCCTTCCTCTTGATGAACCCAGAAAGAAACGAAAGAAAAATAACACGCCTAATATTGAGGGAGAGAAGGAGGGAGAAATAGAGGAAGAAAAGAAAGGGGGAAAGAAGAAAGGAAAGAAGAAACGTGCCATAGTTGACGAAGAGGAAACGGTCGATATGGAAGACAGCGACTTCGATCCCGATGAACCAGAAGGTCCCCAATATGATGAAATGATTAAGGAGTTCCGCAAGACGGCTCCTGCTATGGCTGACCGTCTGGAAGAGACCATTGCGTTCATTAAGAAGCGGAAGCCATCTCCCCTTGAACTTCTCTCTGCAGACTTACTACTAGAAGATAGGGCTGATTTATTGGAGATGTTTGAAGTTTTTGCCAGTACAGATTACCCTAGCGAGGAACATATTGATCGACAAAAGAAACTCATCGCTGAGTTCGATCTGGCTAAGCGCAAATACAGGGACTATCAACTGTTATCGGACGATGTCAAGTTCAGATATCCCGAGGAGAGCAAGCGTCTTCTGGGTATGAACTCCTCCCTTAGTGTCGACTACCAGATTGTTGCATTAGATGCACCTGATGCGATTAAGGCACATATCTTTCGAGAGTATATGCGCCTGAAAACTCTGGGATCTTCAGATGATGAAAAACCTAAGCTGGAAAGATGGGTCGATACCTGTTTAGCTCTTCCTTACCGTCGGTTCAAACATCTTCCAGATGATAGGGGAGTATTCCTTCGTCAGATGAAAGACATGCTGGACAGGGAAGTCTATGGTATGGAAAAGGTGAAGGAACAACTCCTTATCTTCACTAATGCCCGGTTATCTAATCCTCAGATGAAGGAATGCACCTTAGGGTTAATCGGCCCTCCTGGTATTGGTAAGACAATGATTGCCCGTCTTATGTCTACCTGTCTGACCCTTCCGTTCTCACAGATTTCTTGTGGAGGTATCACTGAGCCAGATGTGATCAAGGGATATGCCTATACCTACATCGGCTCTCGTCCAGGAGAATTAGTTAACAGTCTCATTGAGATGAAGTTTAACAACGGAGTCATCTTCTTTGATGAGTTTGAGAAGATTAGTGGTGTCCAAGCTATTACCTCTATGCTTCTCCACGTATTAGATCCGTCCCAAAATGCCCAGTATCAAGACAGTTATCTGGGCAAAGACATCAAAATAGACCTGTCAGGGATCTGGTTTATCCTATCTATGAATGGTCTTCCGGCTGATAGTGCTCTAAGGGACAGAATCTACCCCATTTACATGGATGGATACGACCATAAGGAAAAGCGGGAGATCGCTAAGAGACATCTAATTCCTAAGATTTGTCTTAACATGAAGGTTCCTAAGGAAGATATTATCTTCCCCGATGAAGCTATCGATAATGTGATTATTCGAGTTTGTAAGGACGTTAAGGGTGTCAGAGCCCTTAATCATGCGTTAAGGGAAATCATGACAAAGATATACTTCCTTCAAAAGTCTGACATACCCATGAGTTTCACCATAAAGCACGTCCAGACCCCCTATACTATCACTGCAGATGCAGTAGGAAAACTCATCACAGAAGGACCCGAACCATCGTGGCGAAACATGTATAACTAGAAGTTTGGTCCCTACAAAAGTCCCTTGAAATGCTTGCGTTCCCCATGGTGTTCGAGTAGTCCCTCAGCCATCATGAAGAATAGTTAATAAACCAAGTAAGTTGATAATACCTCAAGGGGTATCATCCTTTTACATAGCAGTTAAGTTGGGAACAGCCATATAGTGTGTGGCAGAGCCAATGTCAGTTAATGTAGGAACACCAAAGGCCTGCTCTGTGAACAGTCCTAGTGTTGGATCGCTTGCGGGAGAAATGGGACCCCCGTTAATAACGTCCCATGTGAACTGCAGACCTTGACTGTCTGGATCAACAGTGAGCTGAGACCCGTTAGCCACAGGTTGTCCGTTATACATGACTAGTCCACCCGCACTACTTTCAATCGTTCCTGGATACAACGATCCATCTCCGTCAACGGCGGAGTTAATAGACCAGGTCAAGCAAGTGGGATTGTCGCACATGGCTAGCATGCCGCTAGGAACCCCCAGGGAGGCACTGGGTTGGTTAATGTCTACAATATATGACCCGTATACACTGTTGTAGCTAGGAACGGGGTTGCCAGGGGTCACAAGGTAAAGACATCCCGTTCCTGGGGTGGTAGGGTAGCTAACCGTTGATGTATTACCTATGGCACTCACGGCAATGTAGGTCTGTCCAGATCTAATGAACCCGCAACTATCCACCGTAATGTTGGTCAGTTGACTGGTCCCACCAACGCCATTAGGATCAACGATGACTAGGTTGTAGGTTCCGTCGGGATTCTTTCGGGCAGTAAACACCCAACTGTTTCCAGGGTATTTTCCGTAGGTAGATCCGTCTGGACTGTAATTAATATTGCCTGCAGACTGGCTAGCTGTAACCACGTCATATATCCATCTACCAGGGTAATTATTTACGAAGTTTAGATATGCCACAAACTTACCCGTTCCAGTCATACCATAGGCCTGGATACTGTAGGTCCCTCCGTCTGTCAAAGACAGCGGTGTAGGTGCGGATACCTGACAACTTGCACATATGGGTCCAACGAACCCGGGATCACATACACATGTCAAGGATCCACCTGGTTGTGGAGTTCCGTTGTTACTACAACTTGCCCTGGTGAACTGACAAGTTGTCCCTACAAAACCTGGATTACAGTCGCATACCAGGGTGTCCTCCTGGTCATTAGGAATACCGCTATTACTACACATAGCAGGGGTGAATTGACAATGTATGCCATAGCTGTTAGGATTACAGGTGCAGAAATACCCATCTGGTTGAACACACTTACCTCCCTGTGTATTACAAGGAGCAATAACCCCTGCACCGCTACAGACACTATTACTTAGCTGGCAGCTAGCCCCAGCAAAATTAGGATTGCACTCACAATGCCCGTTAGCAGGATTAAGAAGCTCTCCTGAAGTGGGTGGAGTAACTACACCACTATCCGCCTTAATTTCCAAGTCAGGACTTACAGGGACATATGTCCCATTTTGACAAGGATTATCTGATACACATGGCCATGAGGGAACGTCGGCATCTCCAACAGTATGCTGAGTTACCACATGAGAAGCATCTGATCCTCCCGAGAACAATGTATAGGGGTCCTGTGCTGTGCCACTTCCCAGCATGCTGGCAGAAGGATTAGCGATAAGACGACGGGCATCGGGATGATTCAGGTCACTTCCAGCTCCCCTACATTGGCTATTAAGTATGGTCGGATACACGGGAACCCCTCCCACATCTGTGACAACCCCATCGGGTGTTCCATTAATGTTCAAGGGAGGGTAAGCCAGACCATTGATCTTGATAATCTGACATCTAGTTGTTCCTTCGCTGCTAGGGCAGATCCATCTCCAATCATTGCCCGTATTTGTTCCCGCTCCATCACAAGTGCTAATGTCGAAACATGCAGCATCCGGTCCACATGTTCCTGTAGACATGCCGCACAGATCAGGGTATTGAGTGTCAGCTAGGCAGGACCACTGGAAGGAAGTGTCCGGAGAACATCCCGCTTTTTGCCCCGCTGGACAACTGAGCTTATACGACTGATTACATCCATCAATAAATGACCACGTAGAAGATGCACATTCCCACTGGGGATATTTCCACGGCTGGTTACCAGACTCATAATGATCAGTCACCCATGTGTATCCAGAAAGGGGATTTTCTACAGGATTGAAAGCTGGAGGGGGATGATCACAAGCGTTGTATGGGCATTCCCACGAGTATCCAGTAAGGTCACTTCCTGTGCATTCGGGAGTATTAGTGGCTCCACACGATGGTTCATCACCTGTGCATTTCCAGGCACATGACCACTGATATGTGTCTCCATTCAACAGACATACTTGGGTTTGGTTATCTGCACATGGACCCGTAGGAACCCCACATTTACTGGCACAAGACCAGATACTATCTTCACCGCACTTGGCAATGGTAGCCGGATCTGGACAGGATTTCAATGGGTCTCCAAAACAGCTAGAACACATTCCCGCTGAACATCCATTGTATGGAGGGCAGCATGACATACTATCATTGCATCCCGTATTACTGCACCCACTAGGAGTGATAAAATCAAATAGGGAAGGAATCCCCATGCAGGTATCCCAGAATAGATTACCGGCAGCATCAACGGAAACACACATTGAATAATCCGTCGAATAAATAGCCCCGTTGAGTGTGATAGTCACTCCAGTGCTGGGAGTGGACTGGGTTTGAACATATGTCTTGGGGCTGGTGGGTGCGATAATGTAACCATTGGTCATAGAGGTAACTTCACCGTTAGTCCCCACGTGAGGTGATCTAATGATAATCTGACTAATTCCGTCCCAGAACCAGAATTGTGACGGAATTGCATCAGTCCATACGGGCGATTCGTTGATCTCCCTAATATTCCCGTTTTCTCCTAGGCCGAAGTTTGTGGCTCCCGTGGTGAGGAAGAAAGCAGGAATGGCTGGGTGTGATTGTGCTGCTACACAAATACCACCCTTGCATGTTAATGTGTCTAAACAACACTTGCCACAGGGTTGACCCTCACTGTTGCATGTGGGAGTGCCCGGACCTGACGATCCTGAAGAACCGTGGGACCCTGTAGACATCTTTTTGTATTTCTTCCAGGCAAAGAAGGCCCCAACTGCGATAGCCACAATTATGATAACAACTAGCAACCCCATTTACTTCTAGCCAGAGAAAACATAATGATTGGAAGGGAACTCCCGGATAGAAATACCCAGTCGTAACACCTTAATACCCTTGGGGTAGATTAAGAACCTTGATTGTAGCTTTGAATGGTATACCAAACTTCAACGTCTAATGACCCGTTTCCGATCTGGGTAAAAGCGTTTAAATTATTGTCAAACCCGGTCGCACCGAGATAGAGTTCAACAATACCCACAGTTGGACCTGTCTAGAGATTTTATCGGGACGTCTCGACCTTCGGTCAACACCCTAGGAGGAAACACGATACTTAAAAGAGAGATATCAGACATAAATGACCACAGATCCTACTGATGATAAGACCTACGAAAACCTCTCCCTAGAGGACTTCGTTAGGCACTTGGCCCCACAGGTAGCTAGACAAAGGGAAGAAATCCTGGATATCAATCAAAAGGGATTTGCTCCTTTGTATGACCCCATGTACAAGGAAACAGCTCCTCCAGAAGAGAAGAAAGAACTATCCCGTCAAGAAAGGAGGAGGCTAGAGTTAGTTGCTAGGAGGAAAGAACGGAGGAAGACAGGGGGCAACGGGAAGAGAAAGTAACGGGGAAAATGTTGCCTATTCAAAAATGGCAGAGAAGAACACATTAGCAGTCATCTTCGCAGGTGCTGCTGTCATCCCCGCAATCGCCTATGACAAGGGCGGTATGAATGGACTCCTCCTAGGATCCGTTCTGGCTATTGTCATTCAAGCTGCAGCCCTCAAATTGTGGGTAAACTATTGGAAGAAGCATAATAGTGGGTTGATTCCCACGTTTGCCGATATTATGGTTATCATCTCCCTTGGTCTAGCTGTGGGCACTATCTCCCTCGGATATGTTGCTTGGAAGAAGAATGGCACCATTGCTGCTACATTAACGGGTGCTGTGCTTGGTTTCCTGTTGGCCCTAGTAGTAGAGGACATTGGCGTTCGCATCGGTAACGACATCTCCAAGTAAAATGTAATACTCTCGGGAGTATTACCTTATGAAGTGCGATGTTCCAGGTAGAGGTTAATACACTTCATGAAGAAGTCCATCCACTTCCACGCCTTGTCCTTATC
>Ga0268298_10001348_pt1 | contig 29097 bp, 26 predicted proteins | sample WWTPWeurt_MetaG_FD_194462 | JGI IMG/M metagenome (GOLD analysis project Ga0268298, IMG submission 194462) | Activated sludge microbial communities from WWTP in Nijmegen, Gelderland, Netherland - WWTP Weurt | ecosystem: Engineered > WWTP > Aerobic digester > Activated sludge | place... | reverse complement strand
GTCGTCGGCGGTACCGCCTTCAGTGCCTTCCGCTGGACCGCGGGCGACGGCACCTCCGGCTTCTATGACGCCGAGGGCCGTTCGTTGCGGCGTGCCTTCCTGCTGGCCCCGGTGCAGTTCCGCCGGATCTCCTCGTCGCTCAACCGCGCCCGCCGCCATCCCATCCTCGGCGTGGTGCGTCGGCACGAGGGCATCGACTACGCCGCCGATCCCGGCACCCCGGTGATGGCCGCCGGCGAGGGCGTGGTGGCCCGGCGCGAATGGTCCGGTGGCTACGGCAACCTGGTCGAGGTGCGGCACGCCAACGGGGTCACCACGCGATACGGCCACCTGCAGGGCTTTGCCAAGGGTCTCGCAGTGGGGCAGCGGGTGACCCAGGGCGAGGTCATCGGCTACGTGGGCTCCACCGGACTCGCCACCGGCCCGCACCTGCACTACGAGTTCCGCGTCAACGGCGCCTCCCGCTCGCCGGCCGGGGCGGACCTCGGCAACGGCGATCCGGTGCCCGTGGCCGAGCGGGGGAGCTTCGACGCCGACCGGGGCCGGCTGGCCCGGATCCTCGACGGCGGCGCGCCGGTCTACGCCGGGCGCCTGCCCGACTGGGGTGCCACGCTCCCGTCGGCCGGCGCCGACTTCTGAGCGCCCGCCCGGGCGCGATGCGACGTGGAACTCTATCCCGCCATCGATGTGCGAGGGGGCCGGGTCGTCCGCCTGAGCCAGGGCGAGGCGGCCCGCGAAACTTCCTACGGCACTGATCCCGTAGCACAAGCCGAACAGTTCGTCGCCGACGGGGCGCGCTGGCTCCACGTCGTGGACCTCGACCGCGCCTTCGGCACCGGAGACAACCTGCCGGTGCTCGCCCGGCTCGCCGCCGCGCTCGGCCGGCAGGTACGGATCCAGGTCGGCGGCGGGCTGCGGTCCCTCGAGGCGCTCCGGACGGTCCTCGACCTCGGCGTGACCCGCGGGGTACTGGGCACGGCCGCGGTCACCGTCCCCGCGCTGGTGCCGCAGGCGGTGGCCGCCGTCGGCGCGGAGCGGGTGGCCGTGGGGCTCGATACCAAGGAGGGGCGCGTGGCGATCCGGGGCTGGGTCGAGACCACGCCGCTGCTGGCCACCGATGTCTGCCGCCGCGTGGTGGCCGAAGGGATCCACACCATCATCTACACTGACGTGAGCCGCGATGGCATGCTGAGCGGCCCCGATCTCGACGGCGCGCGCGCGCTCCAGGCGCTGGGCGCCGGCGTCATTGCGAGCGGCGGGGTGGCGTCGGTGGCCGACCTCTGCGCGGCGCGCGAGGCCGGCCTCGCGGGCGCCATCGCCGGCCGCGCGATCTACGAGGGCCGGTTCACGGTGGCCGCGGCGCTGGCCGCGCTGGCCTAGCCACATGCGCCTGGCCCTCGCGATCCTGCTGGGCGCCGGCCTGGCCTGGTTCACCTATGGGCGCCTGGAACGCCTGGGCCGGCGCGCCTGGCCGGCGGCGGCCGCGCGGGCCGTGGCCTGGGCTGCGCTCGGCGTGCTCCTGCTCGACCTGACCTGCGCGGCGCCTTCCGCCAGTGGTGCCAGGCCACTGGTACTCCTCGATGGCAGCCTCAGCATGACCGCGGCCGGCGGCCGCTGGGCCGAGGCGCGCGACAGTGCGCGTGCCTGGGGTGAGGTGCGCCTCTTCGGCGACGCTGCCACGGCCCCCGAATCCCTGCCGACGTTCGGGCGATCCGACCTCGAACCCGCCCTGCGTGCCGCCGCCGCCTCCGACCGCCCCGTGCTGGTGGTGACCGACGGTGAACTCACCGATGCCGGAGATCTTCCGCCGGAGCTGCTGGCACGGGCCGGCGTGCGCGCGTTCGGGCGCGAGGCGCCCGCCGACCTCGCGATCGGCCGGGTGACCGGGCCGCTCCGCGCCACCGCGGGCGATACCATCCGTCTCGATGTCGAGGTCCGCAGCGCGGGGCGTGTCCCCGATTCCACGACGGTGGCGGTGCGCCTCGGGGCACGGGTGCTGGCCCGCCGGGGCCTGCGCCCTGGTGCCGATGCCAGCCGCACCGTGACCCTGCCGGTGCCCACCGCCGGGCTGGCCGGCGATGTCGTGCTCGAGGTGGCGCTGGCCCACGACGGCGACGGGGAGCCCCGCGACGATGCGCGGCGCTGGGTGCTGCGAGTCAGCCCGACGCCCGGCGTGGTGCTGCTCGCGAGCCCGCCCGACTGGGACAGCCGCTTCCTGTTCCGGGCGCTGCGCGACGTTGCCGAACTCCCCCTCCGCGCCTATGCCCGGCTCGACCACGGCCCGTGGCGCTCGATGAGCACGCTGCAGCCGGTCCCCGCGGAGGAGGTCCGCCAGGCGGCTCGCCGCGCCGACGTGCTGGTGCTCAAGGGCCGCATCCCCGAGGAGGCGCGCGGCGCGGCGCCGCGCGGCCGGTGGCTGTGGCCCAGCGGCGAGGGCGGGGAGACCGTCGTGCCGGGCGAGTGGTACGCCGTAGCGGCGCCGGCCTCGCCGGTGGGAACGGCATTCGTGGGGCTGCCGGTGGATTCGTTCCCGCCCCTGGTCAGCGTCACGCCGATCGAGCCCGCGCCGGAGGACTGGGTGGGGCTGACGGCCCAGCTGTCCCGTCGCGGCGCCGACCGGCCGATCCTCACGGGGCAGGTGCGCGGTACCCGTCGCGAGGTGCTCACGGCTGCCGATGGCTTCTGGCGCTGGGCCTTCCGCGGCGGCTCCAGCGAACAGGCCTATCGCGGGCTCGTCGCCGGAACGCTCTCCTGGCTGCTGGGCGCCGCGGACAGCGCCGCCGGGCGGGCCCGCCTGGCCCGGCCGGTGGTGAGCAACGGGCGGCCGGCGGTCTTCCAGTGGTCGGGCGGCAGCCCGCCCGAGCCGACCGGGATCACGCTCGTGTCGGGTGCCATCACCCGTCGTGACACGCTGGTGTTCGACGGTGGCGGGCGCGGGGAGCTGCGCCTTCCACCGGGCACCTACGCCTGGGAGCTCGAGGGCGGCGGACGTGGGACGCTGGTGGTGGATACCTGGTCCGAGGAGTGGTTTCCCCGACCGGCGCGGCTGGCGGATCGCCCCCTGCCGGCGCTGTCGCTGGGGGCCGAGACCAGCGCCCGCCGCTGGGTCTGGCTGTTCGGGCTGCTCCTCGCCGGGCTCGGTGCCGAGTGGCTGTTCCGCCGCCGCCTCGGCCTGCGCTAGGCCTCCGGGAGCGTCTCGGCCCCCGCCGCTGATCCATGTAGATTCCCCGCCCATGACCAGTGGACGCATCGGAGAGGGCCAGCGGCTCTCGCTGTGGCAGCGCGTCAAGCGCATCGCCCTGACGGACGTCGGGGCGCTGGTCCGCGGCATGAACGCCGCGGACCTCGAGGCCCTGGAGCGCACCCTCATCGAGGCCGATTTCGGGGTGCAGGCCACGGTGGACCTGGTGCAGACGGTGGAGGATGAAGTCCGCCGCGGCCGGCTCAAGACCGAAGATGACCTCAAGCAGGCCGTGGCCCGCCGGATCACCGAGATCCTCCTGGTGCCCGGCAGCGATCCGGGGGCGCTGGCCCGCGCCACCGACGGCGTCACGGTCCTCGTCTTCGTCGGGGTGAACGGGGTGGGGAAGACCACCAGCGTGGCCAAGGTGGCGCGGCGCCTGACGGCCGAGCGGCGCACCGTCCTCCTGGCCGCCGCCGACACCTACCGGGCAGGGGCCATCCAGCAGCTCCAGACCTGGGCCGAGCGACTGCAGCTCCCCTGCGTGGCCGGCGCCCCCGGCGGGGACCCCGCCGCGGTGGCCTTCGACGCCATCGAGGCCGCGGAGAAGCGTGGCGCCGATACCGTGCTGGTGGACACGGCCGGCCGCCTGCACACGCAGGAAGGCCTGATGGAGGAGCTGCGCAAGGTCACCCGGGTCATCGCCCGCAAGCGGACGGGCGCGCCGCACGAGACGCTGCTGGTGCTCGACGGCACCGTGGGCCAGAACGCCATCCAGCAGGGGAAGCTCTTCGCCCAGGCGGTGCAGCCCACCGGCATCATCGTGACCAAGCTCGACGGCAGCGCCCGCGGCGGCGCCATCGTCGCGCTGCGCAAGGAACTCGGCATCCCCATCCGCTTCCTGGGCCTGGGCGAGACCGTGGACGACCTCCGCCCCTTCGACGCGGCGGCCTACGCCGCCCGCTTGCTGGAGGACGGGCCGGGCGCGTAGGGCCGGGCGCGGGCAGGACCCCGCAGCCTCGGCCCCCGGGACTCGGTCCTTCACTCATGCCCATCCTCCGCCCCGACACCTCCGTCAAGTTTCTCAAGGGCATCGGCGAGCGCCGGGCCGAGGCGTTCGCGCGGCTCGGCGTGCGCACCGCGCAGGACCTCCTGTGGCACATCCCCTTCCGCTACCTCGATGCCTCCAGCGTCACCCCGTTCGCGCGCGCCAAGGTCGGCGAGGACGTGGCGTGCGTGGGGACCGTCATCGCCAAGCGGCTGATGCCCACCCGGAGCGGGCTCCGGATCTTCACCGCGGTGCTGCGGGATGAGAGCGGGATGCTGGAGTGCGCCTGGCCGGGGCAGGGGTTCCTGGACCGCACCATCCAGGTCGGGCAGACGCTGCTGGTGGCGGGGGTGGTGCGCTTCTATCACGGCCGGCAGCTCAATCCGCGCGAGTACGTCATCCTGGCGGAGCCGGACGGCGAGGAGGACGGCCCGCCGGCGGGCCGGGTGCTGCCGGTCTACCGCGCCACGGAGGGGCTCAGCCACAAGGTGATCCGCGGGCTCATCGACCGGCACCTGGACGGGATGATCGCGTTCAGCCGGGATCCGCTGCCCGAGTCGGTCCCCGCCGACGCCGGGCTCCCGCCGCTGCCGGAGGCGCTGCGCTCGGTGCACCGGCCGGCCACGGTCGAGGAGGCGGAGGCCGGCCGGCGCCGGCTCGCCTTCGACGAGCTGCTGGACCTGCAGCTCATGCTCGCCCGGGCGCGGCTGCTGGCCAAGCGGAGCCGCCGCGGGGTGCCCTTCACGCTGCAGCACACCTACACCCGCGCGCTGGCCGCGGCGCTGCCCTGGCCGCTCACCGCCGACCAGAAGCGGGCCCTGCGCGAGATCACCGCCGACATGACCGCGCCGGAACGGATGCACCGGCTCCTGATGGGCGACGTGGGCACCGGCAAGACGGTCGTGGCGCTGTTCGCCATGCTCCTCGCGCTCGAGAATGACCACCAGGCCGTCCTGATGGCGCCCACCGAGCTGCTGGCCGAGCAGCACTTCGCCACGCTGACGACGCTGCTCGAGCCCATCGACCTAAGGCCCGAGCTGCTGGTGGGGCGCCAGTCGGTGGCGGAGAAGGCCGCCCGCCGGAAGAAGCTCGCCAGCGGCGAGGTGCGGCTGGTGGTGGGCACCCACGCGCTGATCGAGGACCAGGTGGCCTTCCGCCGGCTCGGCCTGGTGGTGATCGACGAGCAGCATCGCTTCGGGGTGGAGCAGCGGGCCAGCCTCATCGGCAAGGGCGATGCCCCCGACGTGCTGCTCCTGACGGCCACGCCGATCCCCCGCTCCCTGGCGCTCACCCGCTTCGGGGACCTCGACGTCTCCACCCTGCGCGCGCGGCCGCCGGGGCGCGGGGCCATCCGGACCGGCGTGCGCACCGGGGACCAGCGCGAGAAGGCGCTTGCCTTTGTCCACGCGGAGTGCCGCGCCGGCCGCCAGGCGTACGTGGTGCTGCCGGTGATCGAGGAGTCGGAGAAGGTGGACCTCCGCGCCGCCACCACGATGGCGGAGAAGCTCCAGGCCCTGTGGCCCGACCTCGCCGTGGGGCTGGTCCATGGCCGCCTGAAGGCGCCGGAGCGGGATGCGCGCATGCGGGAGTTCCGGGCGGGGGAGGTCGACGTGCTGGTGGCCACCACCGTGATCGAGGTGGGGATCGACGTGCCCAACGCCACGGTCATGCTCATCGAGCATCCCGAGCGCTTTGGCCTGGCGCAGCTGCACCAGTTGCGCGGCCGCATCGGCCGCGGCGGGAACGAGAGCTACTGCATCCTGATGGCCGGGGAGTCGGTGCCGCCGCGGCTCGAGGCGTTCGCGCGGACCACCGACGGCTTCAAGATCGCGGAGCTGGACCTCGAGGAGCGGAAGATGGGCGACCTGATCGGCGAGCGGCAGGCGGGCGACTTCGAGCTCCGGCTGGCGCGGCTGCCGGACGATGGCGACCTGCTGCAGGCGGCGCGGGACGCGGCCCGCGCGGTGCTGGCCGCCGACCCGATGCTGGCCCAGTCCGCGCACCAGGGGCTCAGGGAGCGCGCGCTGCAGCGCTATCCGCGCGCGGTGGAGCTGTTCCGCACCGGCTGATCAGAAGTGCAGGATGAGGCCCATCTCGGTCCGGGGCCCGATCACCCGGAAGCTGGGCTCGAAGGGAATGTCCTTGGGTGGCGCCTTGGGCCGCGTCAATTCCCAGACGAACAGCCCCGCCGCGCCGAGCAGCGCCGCCTCGCCCCCCAGCAGCCAGCCCCGGGCCCGCCGGTCCCCGCTCAGGGCGGCCTGGTAGTACCCCTCCGAGACCGGGTCGAGGTACCGTCCGCCGGGGCCCCGATCGCAGCGGGACCGGTCGTCGACGCAATAGTCCTCGAGGCGCTGGAAGGAGCGGTCGGCGTCGTGATGCGCGCTCGACGCCTTGAGTCCCATCCCCACCGCGGCGGCGAGGACCGCCCACTTCCCGTACTTGACCAGCGCCGGCGCGGCGCGCGGCCGGAAGAGGCTGTCGGCCGGCTGCTGCGCCAGGAGCGGCAGCGCGAGCGCCGCGCCGAGTCCCAGGGTGACCAGCGCGCGGCGGATCATGGTTCCCCCAGGCGGATACGGTGCAGGTCACCCTGGCCGCCGACCGCCACGAAGTCGCCCTCGCCCAGCGCCACCGGCGCGAGCTCCAGGGGGCGGCCAAGGGGCGTCTGCCAGGCCGGCTCCGCGCCGGCCAGGGCGAAGGCGCGCAGCGAGCCGTCCGAGCCCCCGACGAGCAGCCACTCCCCGAAGAGCTGCGGCGCGCCGGTCACCGCCCAGGGCTCGGCCCGCAGGCGCTCGGCGGCGCGGACGTCGCCGGGCGGCACCCGGTAGATCGAGCCCGCCAGGGTCACGGCGTAGATGGTGTCGCGGCGCACCACGGGGCTGGAGAGCACCGGCGCGTCGAGGCGCACCGACCAGTCCACCGTGAGTGAATCGGGATCGAGCGCCACGAGGAGCGAATCGCCGGTGGCGCCGAGCAGGCGGGAGCCGAGCGGCACCCATGGGGCGGTCACGGCGCCGGGGGCGCGGCGGCGGCGCTGGATGGTCCCGTCGGCCGGGCGCACCAGGTAGAGGCTGTCGTAGCCGGTCACCAGCACCAGCCCGTTCGCCAGCAGCTGCGGCGCGATCCGCTGGGCCGCGAGCCGGCGCCGCCACAGCACCTTGCCGGTGGAGCGGTTGAGCGCGAGCACCTGCATGCGCCGGGTCAGCACGATGATCCGGTCGGGGAGGATGGCCAGGGGGGCCTCGACGTAGCCCGTCCCGGTGGACCAGAGCTCGCTGCCGCTCACCGCCTGGAAGGCGTGCACCTTCCCCTCGGGGCGGCTGGTGGCGGCGTACACCACGTCGCCCGCGACCTGGACGCCCCCCAACATCGGCCCTGCCACGCGGTGGGCCCAGCGGGTCTTCCCGGATGCGAGGTCCACGGCGACCACGCGCCGGTCGGCGCCGCCCAGGTACAGGTTCTGGCCGTCCCGGCCCACCGGGGCGGTCGGGCCGCGCAGGGGGCGGACGCGCCAGAGCCGGGTGAGGGGGGTCCCGACCAGGGCGGCGGGGCGGGGCAGATCCCCGGGGTCGAACTCGGGAACGGGGCGGTACCCGGTGCAGCCCGCGTTGACCATGAGGAGACCGGCGGCTAGACTCCACGCCCCGCGCCACCGGCGCCGTGCCCTTCGCCCCGACAGCTCATGACCCGCGTCCGCATCAACGAACTCGCGCGCCACGACGGCGCTTCCGTCACCGTGCAGGGCTGGGTGAGCACCACCCGCTCCAGCGGCAAGATCGCCTTCGTCGTGCTGCGCGACGGCACCGGCGCCCTGCAGGCCGTCTTTTCCCGGAAGGACGTGGCCGCGGAGACCTGGGAGCGCCTCGGCGGCCTCACGCAGGAGACCTCCGTGGCCATCACCGGCACCGTGCGCGCCGAGGCGCGGGCGCCGGGCGGCTACGAGATGCATGGCGCCGAGCTGGTCGTCATCGGGGCCAGCGAGGATTTTCCGATCCAGCCGAAGGAGCACAGTACCCAGTTCCTGTTCGAGCACCGGCATCTCTGGCTTCGCAGCCGGCGCCAGGTGGCGATCGCAAGGGTGCGCAACGAAGTGGTGCAGGCCATCCGCGACTTCTTCTACGAACGCGACTTCATCCTGGTCGACACCCCGATCCTGACCGGCTCCATCGGCGAGCAGGCGGGGGAGCTGTTCAGCACCGAGTACTTCGACCTCGGCAAGGCCTACCTGGCCCAGACCGGCCAGCTGTACGTGGAGGCCGCCGCCGCCGCCCTCGGCAAGGTCTACTGCTTCGGCCCGACCTTCCGCGCCGAGAAGTCCAAGACCCGGCGGCACCTCACCGAGTTCTGGATGGTGGAGCCGGAGGTGGCCTTCCACGACTCCAACGACAACATGCGGCTGCAGGAAGCGTTCGTGAGCTACGTCGTGGGCCGCACCATCGAGCGGCGCGCCGAGGAGCTCAAGGAGCTGGAGCGGGACACCGCGCCCCTCCAGCGCGTCCAGGCGCCCTTCGCGCGCATCTCCTACACCGACGCGGTGGCCAGGCTCAACGCCCTCGGTTCCGACATGGAATGGGGCCGCGACCTCGGCGGCGACGACGAGACCCTGCTGGCCCAGCAGTATGACCGGCCGGTGTTCGTGTACAACTACCCGAAGGGCGTCAAGGCGTTCTACATGAAGGAGAACCCGGACGACCCGCGGACCGTGCTCAACAACGACTGCCTCGCCCCCGAGGGCTACGGCGAGATCATCGGCGGGTCGCAGCGGGAGGACAGCTACGACCGGCTGCTGGCCCGCATCCTCGAGCAGGGGCTCGATCCCGAGGCGTACCGCTGGTACCTCGACCTGCGGAAGTACGGGACCTTCGTGCACTCGGGGTTCGGTCTCGGGGTGGAACGTACGGTGGCCTGGATCTGCGGGCTGCCGCACATCAGGGAGACGATTGCCTTCCCCCGGCAGATACACCGATTGTATCCGTAGGCGGCTCGGCCGCCCGGCGGCGCTGCCGTACGATGGCCTCGCCGACGCCGCCTCAGCGCCCCGCCTTCACCTCGTCCCACAGCCCATCCAGCACCGCCAGCCCCGCGGTGGTCACGTCGATCCCGCGGGCCTGTGCCAGCCGCTCCACTCCTTCGAAGCGCGCGCGGAACTTCCGGTTGGCGGCGTCGAGCGCGGTGGCGGGCTGCACCCGCGCCTTCCGCGCCAGGTTCACCACCGCGAAGAGCAGGTCGCCGAGCTCCTCGGTGACGGCCGCGGTGGCTGGTGGGTACACCGGTTCGCCGGTCTCCGCCGGCGCGGGCGGCGGCGGGGGGACGGCGGCCGCCTCGTGCAGGGCCTGCAGCGTTTCCGCCAGCTCCTCGCGCACCTTCGCGGCGGGCCCGTCGGTGTCGGGCCAGTCGAAGCCGACGCTCGCGGCGCGCTCCTGCAGCCGGTAGGCCAGATGGAGGCTGGGCAGGGCGGGGGGTAGCCCCTCGAGTACCCCGCGGAGCTTGCCCTCGCGGCGCTTGAGGGACTCCCAGCGCTCCCGCGGCCCGAGGTCGAAGAGGTGCGGGTGGCGCCGGCGCATCTTGCGCTCGAGGTCGGCGGCCACGTCCCCGGCCGTGAACTCGCCCCGCTCCTCGCCCAGGACCAGCTGCCAGGCCAGGTGGAGCAGCAGGTCGGCCACCTCCTCGCGGATGGCGGTCGGGTCCCCCGTGGCGATGGCATGGTCGAGTTCGAAGACCTCCTCGACCAGGTAGGGGCGGATCGTCTCCCGGGTCTGAACCCGGTCCCAGGGGCAGCGCTGGCGCAGGTCGCGCACCATCTCGAGGGCGCGTCCAAGCGCTGATCTGTCTTGCATTTATCCTCCGTGGCCGGTATCATACGCGCCGCTTGCGCATGCCGTCAATCGCGGATCATCTCCCCCGCGCGTGGGCCGAGGTTGACCTCGCCGCCGTCGTCTCCAACGCGCGTACCGTGTCCCGCATCGCCGGGGCACGACTCCTTCCCATGGTGAAAGCGAACGCGTACGGCCTCGGCGCCGTGCCGGTGGCGCGCGCCCTCGAGGCCGTGGAGCCCTGGGGCTATGGGGTGGCCACGCCGGAGGAGGGGGCGGAGCTGCGGCGGGCGGGCATCGCGCGCCCGATCGTCGTCTTCAGCCCCCTGGGGCCCGCCACGGTGGAGCCGTGCCTGCGCGCCGACCTGCGCCCGGTCATCGGCGACCTGGAGGGGCTCGCCGCCTGGCAGGCGGCGGGCCGGCACCCGTTCCACGTGGAGGTCGACACGGGCATGGCGCGCGCCGGCTTCCGCTGGGACGAGGCACCGGCCTGGCGATCAGCCGTGGCGGCCGCGGGCGCGGCCTGCGAGGGGATCTTTACGCACTTCCACTCGGCCGACGAGGCGCCGGCGAGCATGGTGCGGCAGTGGGAACGGTTCCGCGACGTGCTCGCGCTCCTGCCGGACCGGCCCGCGCTGGTGCACGCCGCCAACAGCGCCGCCGCGCTGCGGGGCCCGGACTACGCCGCCGACCTGGTCCGGCCGGGGATCTTCCTGTACGGGGGCGCGGCGGCCGGTCACGAGCCGGCCACGGCGGTGCGCCTGGAGGCGCGGGTGGTGGCCCTGCGGACGGTGGCCGCCGGTGACAGCGTGAGTTATGGTGCCAGCTGGGTCGCGCCGGCCGCCACGCGCATCGCGACCCTCGGCGTGGGCTACGCGGATGGCCTCCATCGCAGCCTGGGCGGGTGCGGCGTGGTGGAACTCGGAGGCCGCCGGGTCCGGGTGGTGGGACGGGTGACGATGGACTTCACGATGGTGGCGGTGGAGGGCCCGGTGGCCCTGGGTGCTGTGGCGACCATGTTCGGCGGCCTCGTCTCCGTCGACGAGCAGGCCGCGCTGGCCGGCACCATCGCCTATGAACTGCTGACCGCGCTGGGGCCGCGAATCCCCCGGCGCTACGAGGGAGCGGCATGAACGAGCACTTCGCGTCGCTGGTGGTGGGCCTGGCCCACCAGGCCGAACAGGCCATCCAGGGCCGGCTGCCCGAGGGCACGCCGGGCGCACCGGATGCCCGGCAGGTGGCCCGCACCCTCATCGATACGCTCGGGATGCTCGAGGAGAAGACCCGCGGGCGGCTGGACCCCGACGAGGCCCGGCTGCTCACCGAGGCGCTCACGGCGGTGCGGTTCCGCTTTGCCACGACCGAGCCGCGTCCGTGAATCGGCGTCGGGCCGCGCTGATCGTGCTCGACGGGGTGGGGATCGGGCCGGCGCCCGACAGTGCGCGCTACGGCGATGCCGGCAGCCACACGCTCGGGAACGTGGCGCGGGCGGTGGGGGGCCTCCGACTACCGAACCTGGAGCGGCTGGGGCTCGGCTGCTGTGCCCCGCTCGCCGGGGTGGTGGCGGTGGACGCGCCGGGCGCGGCCTGCGGCGTGGCGCGCCCCGCCGGGGCGGGCAAGGACAGCACCACCGGCCACTGGGAGCTGCTCGGGCTCTGCCTGGCGGAGCCGTTCCGGACCTACCCGCAGGGGTTCCCGGCGGCGTTCGTCGAGGCGCTGGCGCGGGAGACGGGGCGCGGGGTGCTGGGCAACCGGACCGCCTCGGGGACCGTGATCCTCGACGAGCTGGGGGAGGAGCACTGCCGCACCGGGGCGTGGATCCTCTACACCTCGGCCGACAGCGTCTGCCAGCTCGCGGCGCACGAGGAGGTGGTGCCCCTCGCCGAACTGTACCGGGCCTGCCAGGTCGCGCAGCGCCTGCTCGAGGGTCCGGACCGGGTGTCCCGGGTGATCGCGCGCCCCTTCGTGGGGTCCGTGGGGCGCTGGCAGCGCACCGACCGGCGCAAGGATTTCAGCGTTCCACCGCCGGGGGAGACGCTGCTCGACCGGCTGGTGGCGGCGCACATCCCGCGGGTGGGGGTGGGGAAGGTCGACGATCTCTTCGCGGGCCGCGGGATCACCAGCCTGCACCCGGCGGGAAACCCGGCCAGCTATCGCGCCATCGAGAGCGCGCTGCGCACCATGCCGCGGGGGTTCCTGTTCGCCAACGTGATCGAGTTCGACCAGAGCTGGGGGCACCGCAACGACGTGCCCGGCTTCCACGCCGGGCTGCTGGCCCTGGACCGTGCGCTGCCGATGATGCTGGCCCCGATGCGCGACGAGGACCTGGTTATTATTACCGCCGATCACGGCAACGACCCGACCACCCCGTCCACGGACCATTCCCGTGAGGTGGTGCCGGTCCTGGCCGTCGGACCCCGCGTCGTTCCGCGGGCGCTGGGCATCCGGGACACGTACGCGGACGTCGGCCAGACGCTCGCCGAGTTCTTCGGTGTCCCCCCGCTCACGACCGGGCAGTCCTTCCTCCGGGAGATCTGGCATGGCTGACGCCCTCCTGGCCGCGGCCACGGCGGCCCGGGAGCGGGCCTACTGCCCGTACTCGGGGTTCGCGGTGGGGGCGGCGCTCGAGGCCATGGACGGGCGCATCTTCACGGGCTGCAACGTGGAGAACGCGTCCTACGGGCTGACCGTCTGCGCCGAGCGGGCGGCGGTGTTCGCGGCGGTGGCCGCCGGCGTGCGGCAGTTCCGCCGGGTGGCGGTGGTGGCGGACCGGCATCCGCCCATCAGTCCCTGCGGGGCCTGCCGGCAGGTGCTGGCGGAGTTCGGGCCGGAGCTGCTGGTGCTGGGCGTGGGGCCCGGCGGGAGCCGGCAGTGGACGCTCCGGGAGCTCATCCCGGACGCCTTCGATTTCAACCGCGGGGCCTGACAGGAACGCATGCGACGACCCGACTCGATGATCCGTCCCTTCTCCCTGGCGCTGCTCGCGGTGGCCGGCCTCGCGGCGTGCCAGGAGAAGCTCGCGGCCCCTGCCGAATGCCCCGACCTCTGCCCGGGCAACTTCGACGTCCGGGACACCGTCATCACCCCGGTGCTCGGCAGCGACAGCGCCTTCGAGGGCTACCTGCAGCCCGGGCTGGGCGGCTCGCTCCGGGTATCGTGGCAGTACCCGCTGAGCGAGGATCGCGCGGTGGTGCGGTTCGTCCAGCGGCCCGACTCCTTCAGCGTCGGCGATTCGCTCTACCCGTATACCATCGACTCGGTGTCGCTGGCGCTGTCGGTGCTGGCCCGGGACAGCGCGGTCAAGGGTCTCACCATCTACCTGTACCGGATGCCGGCCACGGTCGACTCGACCGTGACCTTCACCGACATCGACACCGCCTTCACCCCGGCCAATCTCGTCGACAGTGTCGAGGTGCCGGACTCGGTCGCGACGGGCCGGTTCACGCGTTTCCTCACCGGCGCCAACCTCGCGCGGGTCACGATGACCCCGGGGGACAGCGGCGTGCTCGCGCTCGGCCTGCAGATCCGTGCCGCGAGCGGCACCGGCGTGCGGCTGGGGAGCGGCGCGGCCGGCAGCTCCGCGCCGAGCTTCGTCACCTACGTACAGGTGACCACGCCGGACACCACCTTCGCGCGCACCCTGACCCGCGGGGTGCAGTTTTCCCGCTGGGTGCCGCAGGTGGCGCCGGTCCTCGATCCCGACCTGCTGACCGCCGGCGGGGGACCCAGCGCCCGATCGCTGCTGCGCTTCCCGTGGCCGGACTTCCTGCGCGACTCGGCCCAGCTGGTGCGGGTGACGCTGGAGCTGCTCCCCGCCGCGCCGATCGCCGGGCTGGCCCTGGACACCGCCTTCCTGCAGGTGCGGCCCATCCTCACGGACCTCGGCAACAAGAGCCCGGCCTCCACCGACGCGCTGTTCATCACCTCGGTGCCGCTGGTGGCCGGGTCGGCGGACACGGTCCGGGTGGAGGTGCGCCGGGCCGTCAGCCTGTGGCAGGGCACCCAGCCGCTGCCGCCGGGCTTCATCCTGCAGCTGATCCCCGAGGCGTCCAGCTTCACCCGCGCCACCTTCGGGTCGAGCCGGAGCCCCGGCCTGGTCCCGCGGCTCCGGGTGACCTACGCGCGCAAGTTCCCGTTCGAGGCCCCCTGATGCCGCGACTCCTGCGTCCGCTGGCCCTGCTGGCCACCCTCGCCGCGCTGCTCGCCGGCGACCCGCTGCCCGCGGCGGGGCAGTCCTCGATGTTCGGCGTGCGCGGCCTCGGGCTGCCGGGCCGGCCCCTCACCCCGCGCACCCGCGCCACCAGTGGGAGCTTCGGGCTCTTCGACGGCGAGAGCGACGTGAACCCCGCCGCGCTGCCCAACCTCCGCTCGGTGGCGGCCGGGTTCGTGATGGCGCCGAACTGGCGCAGCTGGCAGTCGCCGGCCGGGGATGCCTCGCTGCGCGAGACCCGCTTCCCGCTGGTCTACGTGGGTGGGCCGGTGCCGCGCACGCGGCTCGGGCTCGGGATCTCCATCGGCAGCTACGCCGACCGCGACTTCCGGCTCGCCACCACGGACACGGTGGTGCTGCGCGGGGCGCCGGTGGCGGTGTTCGACACGCTCAAGTCGCTGGGCGGACTCAGCGAGATCCGGTTCGCGGCCGGGCTGCAGGTGGGCAGCCGCACCTCGATCGGCGCGGGCATCCACTGGATCACCGGCTCCAACCGGCTGGAGTCGCGCCGCGCGTTCGAGGACTCGACGTTCATCGCGTTCCGCCAGACGGCGGAGCTCTCGTACCAGGGCGTGGGCTTCTCGGCCGGGCTCACCCACCAGCTCTCGTCCAAGGTGCAGCTGGCCCTGACCCTGCGCAGCGATGGCAAGGCGTCCGTGGACCTGGACAGCGCCCGGGCCTATTCCATCGACCTCCCGATATCGGTCTCGGCGGGCGCGCTGGTCCGCGCTTCCCCGCGGCTGACCGTCGCCACCAGCGGCCAGTATCGCACCTGGTCCGCCGCCAACAGCGACCTGCAGGCCCGGGGCGGGGTGGGCGCGGAGAACACCCTCGAACTCAGCCTCGGGGGCGAGTACGTCCGCAACACGCGACGCCCGTCCACCCTGCCGATCCGGGCCGGGGTGCGCTTTGCGCAGCTGCCCTTCCCGGTCCAGGCGGGGAACCGCCCCCGCGAGTGGAGTCTCTCCGCCGGCACCGGCACCCGGTTCGCGCAGGACCGCGCCGGGGTGGACCTGGCGATCGAGCAGGCCTGGCGCAGCGAGGGCGGGGCCTACAAGGAGCGGGCCTTCAGCATCATCCTCGGCCTCTCCATCCGGCCCTACGGGGGCGGCGGGCGCTGAGCCCCGGCCGCCCGGCCCGGGCTGGCCCGCCTATCGCCCACGCGGGTGGGCGCCGTATTATTCGTGCGTCATGAAGCGCCTCTACATCGAGACCTACGGCTGCCAGATGAACGTCGCGGACACCGAGCTGATGCTCGGGGTCCTCGCGCGCGAGGGGTATGTCCAGGTGGACAGCCCCGAGGGCGCCGACGTGCTCCTGGTGAACACCTGCGCCGTCCGCGACAACGCCGAGCAGCGGGTGATCGGGCGGCTGGGTGAGCTGCAGCAGCACACCCGGCGCGGCGGGGTGCTCGGGGTGGTCGGGTGCATGGCCCAGCGCCTCGGGCCCCGGCTGCTGGAGCAGGTGCCGCGGGTGGACATCGTGGCCGGGCCCGACGCCTACCGGAACCTCGCGTCGCTGGTGGTCCAGGCCGAGGCGGGCGACCGGCGCGCCGACACGGCGTTCCGTTCCTGGGAGCACTACGAGGACGTCCCGCCGGTGCGGGAGGCCGGCGCCACCGCGTTCGTGACGGTCCAGCGGGGCTGCGATTACAAGTGCACCTTCTGCATCGTTCCGTATACGCGGGGACCGGAGCGCAGCCGTAAGCTCGAGGACGTGGTGCGCGAGGTCCGCGCGCTCGCCGACCAGGGCACCTCCGAGGTCACGCTCCTTGGGCAGACGGTCAACAGCTACCACGACGGCATCGCCGACTTCGCCGACCTGCTCCGCGCCGTCGGGGCGGTCGATGGGATCCGCCGGGTCCGGTTCACCTCCCCGTACCCCACGGACTTTACCGCTCGCGTCATCGACGCCATGGCGACGGTGCCCGCGGTCTGTGAGCATGTGCACCTGCCGGCGCAGAGCGGCTCCAACGCCGTCCTGCGGCGGATGCTGCGGCGCTACACCCGGGAGCAGTACCTCGACGTGGTGGCCCGGTTGCGGGCGGCGATGCCGGCCATCACCTTCAGCACCGACCTCATCGTCGGGTTCCCGGGGGAGTCCGAGGCGCAATTCCAGGAGACGCTCTCCCTGGTCGCCGAGGCGGGATTCGACGACGCCTACACCTTCCGCTACTCGGTCCGCGAGGGCACGCCCGCGGTTCGCCTGGGCGACCATGTCGCCGACGAGACCGGGGCCGAGCGGCTGGAGCGGCTCATCGCGGCGGTGCGGGCCCAGGCCCGGGCGCGCAACGCCGGGCGGGTGGGCCAGACCGTGGAGTTGCTGGTGGAGCGGCCCGCGCGCCGCGGCGACCTCCTCCTCGGCCGCTCCCGGACCAACCTGCTCGCGCTGGTGGACCTCCCGGCCAGCGCCATCGGCGAGTACCACACGGTGCAGCTTACCGGCACCACCGGTTCCACGTTCACCAGTCACCTGGTCCGTCCCCAGCTCGCGGTGCTCGCATGACCCCACCCGTGATCCGCAACGCCGTCGAGGAGCACGTCATCGACGCCTACGCCCAGCTCTCGGCCCACTTCCCCGACTTCTGCGGCTGCGAGACCTGCCGGCTCGACGTGCTGGTCTACGCCCTCAACCGGCTGCCGCCCCGCTACGTCGTGGGGCTCGAGGGGTCGATCGTGACCGACGTCAACCTCGACAAGGACCAGAACCGGGCGTCGATCGAGGTCGCCGTGATGGAGGGCATCCGCAAGGTCAACCTCGCGCCGCGCTGCAAGCGCCGAAGCGCCCGCACCTAGTCGCGGGTGCCGCCGGCGGGGCCACATGAGGCCCGCCTACCTCCTGCTGGCGTGCTATGGGGCCGGTCTCGCGACCGGCCTCCTGCGTTTCGGGGCCCCGGCAGGCGTCGCGGGGCTCCTGATCACGGTCGGTGCGTGGTGTCTGTGGTGGCGCCCCGGGGCCGCGGTGTGGCCCGCCGTCGCGCTGGCTGGCGTGCTCAGCGCGCAGCTGGCGCGGGGGGCGGAGGCCACCGCCTGCGCACGGCACCTGCAGCCGGGTGCCCTCACGCTGCGCGTGCGGGTGGAGGAACCGGTCTTCGAGGACCAGCGCCTCGCCGCGGTGTCGCTCCCCGGGGCCGGGTGTACCGGCCTCGTCGATGCCCGGTGGCCGGGGGAGCCGGTACGTGCGGGCACCCGGGGACGGGTCGAGGGGCGGTGGCTGGCCCGGCCGGACCGCGCCGGCCGGACCGGCGGCATGCTCCTGGTGCGGGCGTTCACCGCAGAGGCGGTGGACCAGGCCATGGGCGACCGGTTCCACAACTGGCTCGGCGAGCAGATCCGGGCGCTCTTCGGCGACCGCGCGGGGACGGTCGAGGCGCTGCTGATCAACCGCCGCGGCGGGATGGCGCCCGAGCTCAAGGACCGCTACGCCCGCGCCGGCCTGGTGCACATCCTCTCGATCTCCGGCTTCCACGTCGGCGTGATCCTGGCGTGGGTGCTGCTCGGGGTCCGGCTGCTCACGCCGCGCCGGCACCTGGCCGCGGCCATCGGGGTGGCGGTGGCTGGTGGGTACGTGGCGTTCATCGGCTGGCCCGCACCGGCCGCCCGCGCGGTGCTGCTGGCCGCGATCGCCGCGCAGGCCCGGTGGCGGCAACGGGCCCTTTCGCCGCTCCCCCTCCTCGCGGTGACGGGGGTGGTGGTGCTCCTGGTGGATCCCTGGGCGGCGCTCGATGCCGGTGCCTGGCTCTCGGTGGCCGCGCTGGGCGGCGCGCTGCTCGCCACGCGGTGGAGCGACCGGCGGCTGGGCCGCGGCTGGGGCTGGCGCCTGCTGGCCGGCTCGGCCGGCGCCACCATCGCCACCGCGCCGATCAGCGCGGCGCTGTTCGGCACGGTCTCACTCGCGGGGCTGGGGCTCAATTTCGTCGCCATCCCGCTCGCCGCGGTGGTGGTGCCCGGGCTGCTGCTCAGCCTGGCGGCCTCGGCGCTCGTGCCGGTGCTGGCCCCGCCGCTCGCCGCCGGCTCCGGTATGCTGCTCGCCGCCCTCGATGCGGTGGCCTGGTACGGAGGCGCGGTCGAGGGGCTGGTGGTCATCCAGCCCGCCGGGCCGGTCGCCGCCGTGCCCTGGCTCGGACTCGCGGCGGTGGCCTGGTGGTGCACCTCCGACGGCGCGCGGCGCCTGGTGGCGCTCCGCCGCGCCATGCTGGCGGCGGCCATCGCGGTCTGGGTCCTGGCGGGGGTGGAGCAGGCCGGGGTCGTCCGTGCCGCCGGTGGCGGGCTGGCGTTACATTTTCTCGATGTGGGACAGGGTGACGCCGCCCTGCTTCGCACCCCGCATGGACAGTGGATCCTGATCGATGCCGGACCCCGGACGGAACGCAGCGATGCCGGCCGCCGGGTGGTGGCCCCGTTCCTCGCGCGCCACCGGGCGGGTGGCCTGGCGCTCGCGGTCGTTTCCCACGCCCACGCGGATCACCTCGGCGGCCTGCCCGCGGTGCTCGACCGCTTCCCGGTGCGCCAGGTGCTGGAACCGGCGGAGCTGGTGGCCGACTCCCTGTACGTGGGGCTGCTCGACCAGCTGGAGGCGGCCGGTGTCCCATGGCAGGCCGCGCGGGATGGGATGCGCTTCGAGATCGACAGCGTGCGCTTCTCGCTGCTCCATCCGGACCCGGCCTGGCAGGAGTGGCAGGCGGACCTGAACGAGGATTCCGCGATCCTGCTGGTGGAATACGGCGGATTCCGGGCGCTCTTCCCCGGCGATGCCGGCCTGGTGGCGGAGGCGCGGCTGGCGGGGCGGGTGGGCCGGGTGGACGTGCTCAAGCTGGGGCATCACGGCTCCCGCTCGGCCAGTGGCGATGCGTGGCTCTCGGAGCTTGCCCCGCGCGTCGCGATCATCAGCAGCGGTGCCGGCAACCGCTACGGGCATCCCCATCCCGAGGTCCTCGCGCGGCTGGCCCGGCACGGGATTGGCGGGTGGCGGACGGACCAGTCGGGCACCATCCGGGTCACCACCGACGGGCGCAGCCTCACCATCGTCGCGGGCCCAACGCAGGCAACCTTCCCGGTCGGCGGACCCCCGTGAGCGCGCGCCGCGCGCCGCGGGTTCACCGCCGGGAGCTTCCCGAGGACATTCCGTGCTGCCCAATTCACGCGTGATCACCATCGAACGCTTCATCCTCGACCAGGAGGAGAAGTACCCCGAGGCGACCGGCGAGCTCTCCAACCTCCTCTACGACATTGCCCTTGCCGCCAAGATCATCGCCGCCAGCATCCGGCGCGCGGGGCTGGTCAACATCCTCGGCAGCGCCGGCAACACCAACGTGCAGGGCGAGGAACAGCAGAAGCTCGACATCTTCGCCAACGAGACCATGACCAACGCGCTCAACCACACCGGGCGCGTCTGCGTGATGGCGTCCGAGGAGGACGAGCAGATCATCCCGGTGCCCGACCAGTACCCCGCCGGCAAGTACTCGGTGCTCTACGACCCGCTCGACGGCTCATCCAACATCGACGTGAACGGCGCGGTGGGCACCATCTTCAGCATCTACCGCCGGGTGAGCATGGAGGGCCGCGGCAGCATGGCCGACGTGCTCCAGGCCGGCTGCAAGCAGGTGGCGGCGGGATACGTGATCTACGGCTCGAGCACCATGCTGATCTATTCCACGGGGCAGGGGGTGGCGGGCTTCACCCTCGACCCCTCGATCGGCGAGTTCCTGCTCTCCCACCCGAAGATGGTGACGCCCCGCGTGGGCAAGTACTACAGCGTCAACGAGTCCAACTTCGCCCGCTGGAGCAAGGCGACGCAGTGGGCGGTGCGGGGGTTCCACGGCGACCGGCCCGAGGAGATCCCGGGCAAGAACAGCCGCTACATCGGCTCCCTGGTGGCCGATTTCCACCGCAACCTGCTGGCGGGCGGCATCTTCATGTATCCGGCCGACAGCAAGAACCCGCGGGGCAAGCTGCGGCTGCTCTATGAGGCGGCGCCCATGGCGTTCATCGCCGAGCAGGCCGGCGGCTCGGCCACCGACGGGGTGCACCGCATCCTCGACATCGTGCCCCAGGACCTGCACCAGCGCACTCCGCTGGTGATCGGCAGCCGCGAGGACGTGGGCTACGTGGCCGACACGCTGCGGCGGATGGGGGAGGGATGAGCGGGCGGGCCAGCGGCCCCGGGGACTGGACCGGCGATCCGGCGCGCGACCTCGGCGCGCCGGGCCGCTTCCCGTTCACCCGCGGCGTCTATCCGGCGATGTACACCGAGCGGCTGTGGACCATGCGCCAGTACGCCGGCTTCGGCACCGCCGAGGAGACCAACGCCCGGTTCCGGCTGCTGCTCGACGCCGGGCAGAGCGGGCTCTCCACCGCGTTCGACCTGCCCACGCAGATGGGCTTCGACTCCGATCACCCGATGGCCGCCGGCGAGGTCGGGCGCGTCGGCGTGGCCATCGACACCGTCGAGGACCTGCACGACCTCTTCCGCGGCATCCCGCTCGACCAGGTCTCCACCTCGATGACGATCAACGCCACCGCGGGGATCCTGCTCGCGATGTACGTGGTGGTGGGCGAGGAGCAGGGCGTGCCGCGTCCCAAGCTCCAGGGCACGGTGCAGAACGACGTGCTCAAGGAGTACATCGCCCGGGGGACCTACATCTACCCGGCGGAGCCCTCGCTCCGGCTCACGGTGGACCTGTTCCGCTTCGTGGCCGAGGAGCGGATGAACTTCAACCCCATCTCCATCAGCGGCTACCACATGCGCGAGGCCGGTGCCACCGCGGCGCAGGAGGTGGGCTTTACCCTGGCCAACGCGCTCGAGTACGTGGGGCGCGCGGTGGCGGCCGGGCTCGAGGTGAACCGGTTCGGCCCCCGGCTCTCGTTCTTCTTCGCCGCCCACAACGACCTCTTCGAGGAGGTCGCCAAGTTCCGCGCCGCCCGGCGGCTCTGGGCCCGGCTGGCGCGGGAGCGCTTCCAGGCCGACGACCAGACCTGCCGCCTGCGCTTCCACACCCAGACCGGCGGGGTCACGCTCCAGGCCCAGCAGCCGCTCAACAACGTGGTGCGGGTGACGGTGCAGGCGCTGGCCGCCGCGCTCGGCGGCACCCAATCCCTGCACACCAATGGCTACGACGAGGCGCTCGCGCTGCCCACCGCCGCGTCCGCCACCCTGGCGCTGCGCACCCAGCAGATCCTGGGGCATGAGAGCGGGCTCGACCGCACGGTGGATCCGCTCGCGGGCAGCTGGTACGTGGAGGCGCTCACCGATCGGATCGAGGCCGAGGCACGCGCCATCATCGGCGAGGTGGACCGGATGGGCGGGGCGGTCGCGGCGATCAATCGGGGCTGGTTCCAGGAGGCGATCGCCCGGAGCGCCTGGGAACTGCAGCAGGCGCAGGAGGAGGGCCGCCAGGTGGTGGTCGGCGTGAACCGGTTCACGGACGGCTCGGACGCCCCGGCGATCGCGCGGCCCGACTATTCGGCGCTGCAGGAGCGCCAGCAGCGACGCCTCGCGGACGTCCGTGCCCGCCGGGATGGCGCGGTGGTCGCGGCGCGACTGGAGGCGCTGGCCAGCGCGGCCGGCGGAGCGGCGCCGCTCATGCCGCCGATCATCGAGGCGGTCCGCGCCCGGGCCACCCTCGGGGAGATCAGCGACTGCCTGCGCGGGGTCTGGGGCACCTACCGTCCCGCCTGACCGGCTGCCCTGCTATCTTGTGCGTCCCCCCGACATGGAGCGTGTGTGGGTCTTCTCGATGATGTGATGGGACAGGCGCAGCAGCACCTCGGCAAGCAGGCGGCGGGCGGCAACACGGCCGACCTCCTGTCAGGCCTCACCCAGCTGCTCGGCGGGCAGGGCGGAGTCGGTGGCCTGGCCGGGCTGGTGCAGCTGTTCAACCAGGGCGGGCTGGGGAACATCATCCAGTCGTGGATCAGCACCGGCCAGAACCTGCCCATCTCCCCGGCACAGCTCCAGCAGGTGCTCGGCCAGGGCCCGCTGCAGAACCTCGCCGCCAAGACCGGCCTGGCCCCGGAGGCCCTGTCCCAGCAGCTGTCGCAGCTGCTGCCCCAGGTGGTCGACAAGCTCACGCCCGAGGGCAAGCTGCCCAGCGGCGACCTCATGGGCGACGCCATGGGCATGCTCAAGAAGTTCCTGTAGTCCGCCGCGCGCCCGAACGAGGCGGCCCCCGGGGAGGACTCCCCGGGGGCCGTCGTGGCGTCTGGGCGGCGCGAGGCTAGAACCCGACCTGAACTCCCAGGTGCACGATCATCAGGTCGGTCTCGCTCTCGATGGGGGTGAAGGACACCCCGCCCCCGGGCTGGGGTTCGATGCTCCCCTCCCGCAGGTACCGCGTCTTGCCGTGGCGCTGGTAGCGCACCCCCCCGTCAATGAACACCGGCTTCCGTCCCCCCGAGACCCGGATCATGGCCCCGGCGCCGCCGTACCAGGCGAAGGTCCAGTCGTTGAAGTTGGTGCTGGTGGCGAACGGGGTGACGTTGTCCGTGCCCTCGGCACTGGTGGTGGTGGCGAAGTTCGAGGCGCCGATGGCCCCGTGCAGGTAGCCGCGGATCGGCCCGCTGCCGACCCGCAGCTCGGGGCCCACGCCGAAGGTGTAGATGTCGTTGGCGGTGGTCAGGTCCACGAGGAGGCCCGGCAGGGTGGGGCTCAGCGGCAGCCGCTCGGTGGTCCGGCCATACTGGATCCAGGAGCCGAACAGCCGCAGCCCCACCACGTTCTTCTGGTCGAGGAAGAAGGTGAAGTTACCCCCGACGCCGTACCCGGTCCCGACGAACTGCTTGAACTGCCCCTGGGGGAACCCCAGCTGGACGTTGATGCCGAAGTAGCTCCGGGGGTCGGCCTGGGCCGAGACCTCCCGGTAGTTCTGGGCCGCGAGCGGCGCGGCGAAGAGGGCCAGCGCCACGGCGACCGGACGAGCCGAGGGATGCACGCAGTGCTCCGGGGAATGGTGAGTGGCGGAAGGTAAGCCAGCCCGGCGGGGGCCGGTCAAGCGCCTCTGGTCCCCCCCGGGACAGGGGGGTACATTGGCTCCGGTCATTGCCACTCGCCCCATGGATGGGACGGGACCCCAGCCGGAGAACCTCGCCATGCGGGCCGATGGCGATCCCATCCACACCGCGGCCGTTCGCGCCGCCGGTGTCATCATGATCCTCTGCCTGGCCGTCGCCGGGCCGCTCGCCGCCCAGGGGGCTCGCGCCTCCGAGGCCGCCTTCGCGCGCGGCAAGCCGCTCGGGGAGTGGCTGGCGCAGGCCGATCATTACATCCCCGAGCTCCGCCGCGAGGCGGTGAAGGCCATCGCCACCCTCGGGCCGGGAGCGCGCGCGGCGCTCCCCACGCTCCTGCGGGCGGCGCGCGATGAGCACCAGGAGGTTCGCTACTGGGCCATCGAGGCCATCCGCCGTATCGGCCCCGACGCGCGGGACGCCGCGCCGGTGCTGCTCACGGTCCTCGCGGACGATGTCCGGCCGGTGCAGCAGGTGGCCCGCCGGGCGCTGGAGGCCCTCGGCCCACCCGCGACCCCGCTGCTCCTTCCCTCGCTCGGCTCGCGCGACGCCTGGGTCAGGGCCAACGCGGCGGAGGCCATCGGGGTGATCGGCGCCGCGCCGGGGAAGACCGTCCGGCAACTCGCCCTCCTCCTGGCCGATGATTCCCTCTGGGTTCGCGCTTCCGCGGCGTGGGCGCTCGGGCACCTGGGACGGGCCGCGAAGCCGGCTACCCGCCCGCTCATCGACCTGCTGCAGGAAGAGCTGCGGCACGATCCCACCCTGGCCGACCCGGCGCAGCGGGCGAGGGTGGAGAACCTCTGCTACGCGCTTGGCCGGATCGGCAAGGACGCCGGCGATGCGGTGCCGGCGCTGCTCTCGGTCTTCTTCGATGGCGGCGACTCCCTCCGCAGCGTGGCGGTGGCTGCGCTGGCCGGGGTAGGGAACCGGGCGGCGGAGCCGCTGGGCAAGGCCGCCCGGAGCGGTCCGATGGCGGTCCGCCTCGATGCGGCACAGGCCCTCAGGTTGATGGGTCCCGAGGGCCGGAAGGCGGTGCCCGACCTGGTGAAGGTCCTCGAGGGCACCGATGAGCTGGAGGGTGGGCACGACCTGGTGATCGCGGTGGCGGATGCGCTCGGGGCCATGGGCAAGTCGGCCCGCCCCGCGCTCGGCGTGCTGGAGCGGCAGCGCCGGAAGAGCGTGAGTCCGGACGTGGTGGCCGCGCTCGACCGGGCGCTCCGGAAGGCCCGGCTCGGCGGGTAGCGGATCCCGGGTTGGCCCCCGGCGCTTGAATCGCCGGGTCGGAGCGGCTAAAATATTGCGCCCGTTTCTCTTAGGACGCAGTCGCCGATGCCGACCTACGAATACCAGTGCCCCGCGGGGCACGACTTCGAACTGTTCCAGAAGATGTCCGACAAGCCGCGGGCCAAGTGCCCCGCGTGCGGCAAGGCCGCGACCCGGAAGATCTCCGGTGGCGCGGGCCTGGTCTTCAAGGGCTCGGGCTTCTACATCACCGACTACGGCAAGGACGGCAAGGGCCCGCGGAAGGACACGGACAAGCCGGCGGCCAAGTCGGAGGGCAGCGCGAGCAGCTCCGCGAAGCCCGAGAGTGCCTCTCCCAAGGCGGAGAAGCCCGCGGCCGCCAAGCCGGCGGCCGGCAAGAAGGCCGCCGAGTGAGCGAACAGCAGATCCGCGCCGAGTTGGCGCGCGTGGCGGCCGCCCTGGGCGCACCCGAGGCGGCCTTCGTGCTGGAACGCCCCCGCGACACCGGGCACGGCGACCTCTCCACCAACCTCGCCATGCTGCTGGCCAAGTCGCTCAAGACCAACCCGCGGGCCCTGGCCGAGCGGGTGATCGGCGCGCTGCGCATTCCCGCCTCCGTGGTGGCGCGCACCGAGATCGCCGGGCCCGGCTTCATCAACTTCTGGCTGGCGCAGGACGCCCTGGCCACGCTGCTCCAGACCATCATCGGCGCGGGCGCGAGCTACGGCCGGCTGGACTTCGGCGGGGGGCAGCGGGTCAACGTGGAGTTCGTCTCCGCCAACCCGACCGGCCCGCTGCACGTGGGCCACGGGCGCGGGGCGGCGCTCGGCGACGCGATCGCCGCGCTGCTCGAGTGGACCGGGCACGCCGTGACCCGCGAGTTCTACATCAACGACGCCGGGGTGCAGATCGAGCGGGTGGTGCAGAGCCTGTGGGCCCGGGTGGAACAGCAGCTCGGGCGCCCGGCCGAGATCCCCGAGGGCGGCTACCACGGCGCCTACCTGGTGGAGCTGGCGGCGCAGCTGCTGCGCGAGCAGCCGGAGCTGGCCACCGTCACCGCGCACGAGGGCCTCGCGGCCTGCCGGGTGGCCCCGCTCCGCATCCGCCAGGAGCAGGAGGACCTGCTGCGTGACCTCCACGTGGTCTTCGACGTGTGGAGCAGCGAGCAGGCCGTGCGCGACCAGGGCCGGGTCGAATCGGCGCTGCGCATCCTGGCCGAGCGGAGCCTCACCTTCGAGGAGGACGGCGCGCTGTTCCTCCGGACCAGCAGCTTCGGCGACGACAAGGACCGGGTCCTTCGCAAGAGTGACGGCAGCCTCACCTACTTCGTGCCGGACATCGCCTATCACATCGACAAGCACGACCGCGGCTTCGCGCGGGTCATCGACGTGTGGGGCGCCGATCACCACGGCTACATCCCGCGCGTGCGGGCGGTGCTGCGGGCGCTGGGGTACGGCGAGGACTTCTTCGAGGTGGCGCTGGTGCAGCTGGTCAAGGTGATGAAGGCCGGGGAAGAGGTGCGGATGTCCAAGCGCTCGGGGGAGTTTGTCACCCTGCGCGACCTCATGGACTGGGTCGGCGCCGACGCCACCCGCTACTTCTTCCTGATGCGCCCGGGGCAGTCGCCCTTCACCTTCGACGTGGACCTGGCCCGCAAGCAGACCGACGAGAACCCCATCTTCTACGTGCAGATGGCGCATGCCCGCATGAGCGGCATCTTCCGGGTGGCCGGGCGGGCGCCGGAGTCGGCCAGTGGGGACGTGTCGTTCGACGCGCTGCCCGCGGCCGAGGACCTCGAGCTGCTCAAGAAGCTCGCCACGTTTCCCGAGGTCGTGGCCCGGGCGGCGCGGGCCCGCGAGCCGCACCGGGTCACCGATTACCTCGAGGACCTGGCCCGGCTGGCCCACGGCTGGTATCACAAGTGCCGCGTCCTTGGCGAGCCGCCCGCCACCGAGGCGGCCCGCCTCGCGCTGGCGCGGGCGGCCCGCATCGTCCTCGCCAACGGCCTCGCGCTGCTCGGCCTCTCCGCTCCTGACCGGATGTGACCCGATGAAACTCCTCGTGGTGGGCAGCGTCGCCCTCGACTCCATCCTCACGCCCTTCGGCGAGGTGCACGACGCGCTGGGGGGCAGCGCCGTGTACTTCAGCGTGGCGGCCTCGGTGCTCACCGGGGTGCGCATGGTCGGCGTGGTGGGCGATGACTATCCCATGGCCGACCTCAAGGCGGTCGGGGCACGGGGGGTGGACATCTCGGGCGTGGAGCAGGCCCCCGGCGAGAGCTTCCGCTGGAAGGGGAAGTACAGCTTCGACCTGGCCAGCCGCGAGACCCTCGAGACCCGGCTCGGCGTCTTCGCCGACTTCCGCCCCCGGATCCCCGCCGGCTTCCGCGACACACCCTACGTCTTCCTGGGCAATATCCACCCCGACCTGCAGCTGGCGGTGCTGGACCAGATGCACGAGCCGCGGCTGGTGGCCTGCGACACCATGAACTTCTGGATCGATAGCGCCCGCGAGCGCCTGATGCAGGTGCTCAAGCGGGTGGACCTGCTCATCATCAACGACGAGGAGATCCGCCAGCTCTCCGGCGACTGGAACGTCCACCGCGCCGCCCGCTGGGTGCTGGGGCAGGGCCCCCGCCGCGTGGTGGTCAAGCGGGGCGAGCACGGGGCGCTGCTGGTGGAGACCGGGCGCAGCTTCTACTGCCCGGCCTATCCGCTGGAGGAGGTCTTCGACCCGACCGGCGCCGGCGATTCCTTCGCCGGGGGATTCCTCGGCTACATCGCCCGCACCGGGGATACCTCGAGCGACGGGCTCCGCCGCGCCATGGTCTTCGGCGCCGCGATGGGGTCGTTCGCCGTGGCGAGCTTCGGCATTGGCGGCTTCGACGGGGTGACGCCCGCCAGCCTGCACCAGCGGGTGGGCAGCTTCAAGGACCTGACGCACTTCGAGATCGCGGAGGCGGTGGCATGACGGAGCGGCAGTATGCGCAGGCCGGGGTCGACCTGGTGAGCGCCGAGGCGGCCAAGGAGCGGATCGGGCAGCTGGTGGCCGGCACCCGCACCGCGCACTCGGTGGGCCACGTCGGCGCGTTCGGCGGGATGGTGCGGGTGCCCGGCGGGATGCGGTCGCCGGTCCTCGTCATGAGCACCGATGGCGTGGGCACCAAGGTGCTCGTGGCGCTGCAGGCGGCCCGTTTCGATACGGTGGGCGAAGACCTCGTCAACCACTCCGTCAACGACATCCTGGTCCACGGCGCCCGGCCCCTGGCCTTCATGGACTACGTGGCCGGGGCGGCTCTCACGGTGCAGCAGATTGCCGGGATCGTGGAGGGGGTGGCCCGGGGATGCCGGGCGCACCAGATGGCCCTCGCCGGCGGCGAGACCGCCAGCATGCCTGGGCTCTACCAGCCCGGCAATTTTGACCTGGCCGGCACGATCGTCGGGGTCGTCGAGGAGGAGGAGGCCCTCCACGGGGATCGCATCCAGCCCGGGGATGTGCTTCTTGCCTATCAGTCCACCGGGCTGCACACCAACGGGTACACCCTGGCCCGCCGGGTGATCTTCGACGTCATGAAGCTGCAACTGGCCGACCGCCTTGGAGATACGGGCCAGTCGGTGGCCGACGCCCTCCTGGCCGTCCACCAGAGCTACGCCGCGGCCGTGATGCCGGTCATTTCGGGCCTGCATGGCATTGCACATATCACCGGGGGCGGCATCCCCGGGAATCTGGTCCGTGTCTTGCCAGATGGGTGCGAGGCGGTCGTGGAAACCCGCAGCTGGACCTGGCCTCCGTTGTTCCGGCTGCTGCAACAGGCAGGGAAGGTCAGCACCGAGGAGATGCGGGACGTCTTCAACCTCGGCGTGGGCCTGATCGCCGTGCTGCCGAAGGACCGGGTGGCGGGCGCGGAAGCCGCCGCCCGGGCGCAGGGCGTTCCCACCTGGGTGCTGGGCGAGATCCGCCGGGGCACCGTGGGGGTGCGATTCAGCGACTAGCAAACCTCTTCGTGGAGTCATCGATGCGTCGTTCCGTGATGTTCCTCGCCGCCGCGCTCGCGGCGCCCCTGTCCCTCACGGCCCAGACGCCGTACTCCGCGTGCAACCAGCCGCTCATCACCGCCTCGCAGCAGAACATCAACATCTGCAACGCGGCCATCGACGGGGCGGAGATCTTCCATCCGGTCGCCGGCATCCTGGTGAGCGGCGGCAACCCGGTCCTCGGCAGCGTCGGCACCCTGGGCGGCCTCCCGCACTTCGCGATCACCGCCCGTGGCAACGCCACACAGCTCGTCACCCCCGACCTCGACTATGACGGCACCGGCACCACGGTGCCGCGCAGCGACAAGCTCTTCGCCCCGGCCCCGGTGATCGAGGCGGCCGTCGGCATCATCCGCGGGCTCGGGCCCAGTGGATTCCTGTCGATCGACCTGCTCGGATCGGCCTCGCTCCTCCCCACCAGCCAGATCGACGGGCTCTCCGTGGACAAGGACGCCACCAAGATCGGGGAGATCGCCCTGGGCCTGGGCTACGGCGCCCGGGTGGGCGTGATCCGGGGCCGCGGGTTCATCCCCTCGGTCACCGTCTCGGCCATGAAGCGGAGCATCCCCC
>Ga0268298_10001347_pt1 | contig 29126 bp, 23 predicted proteins | sample WWTPWeurt_MetaG_FD_194462 | JGI IMG/M metagenome (GOLD analysis project Ga0268298, IMG submission 194462) | Activated sludge microbial communities from WWTP in Nijmegen, Gelderland, Netherland - WWTP Weurt | ecosystem: Engineered > WWTP > Aerobic digester > Activated sludge | place... | reverse complement strand
TGGTAATAATATCTCAGGTAACCACCAACAACATCCTGAAATAGAACGAGACTGTCTCCTGCAGCAAACGAAATTGCATTTGGACTTAACATGTGAACCACTCCTTCATCAAATATTCTCAGCACTGATGCTGTTCTTACAAGAATCAGATGATCTGTATTCACCAACTCATTATATGTTTGAGCAATCAGAATTTTTTCTCCGTTGTAATGAACAAAAACATCGCCTTTTGAATCAACCAGACAAATATGTTTGGTTGTAGCAATGACCTCTTTGGTAGGTTGATAATAGATTTGATTAAAGATTCCAGAATCAAATTCATATAATCGGTTATTTGCGTCTTTGAAATACGTCACATTTTGTGAAAACGCATACGATGAAATGAACAGCAGACAAAAACTTATTTTACGCAAAATCATGAACTAACGGTATCAAAAAAAATGCCACCCTCCTTCAGGAGAATGGCATTACGTTTTTTAAGACTAAATATTATTTTTTGGCATGCATTTCTTCAGCCATTTCAACTGCCGAATACGTGTTTGCAATTTTTCCGGTAATACACAATGCTCCAAAAGGAACTTCCTGTGTATCTCCTGGAAGTGGTGTAATTCTGTCACTTACATCCTGACCTGACGCAAGAATGATGTCTTTAATTTCAAACATGGTCAATTTTGGATAATACGATTTAAGCAATGCAGCAAGACCGGTTACCATAGGAGCAGCCATAGATGTACCTTGAGATTCTTCATACTCACTTTGCGGAACCGTAGACCAGATTTCAAGTCCAGGTGCGTAAATGTCAACCATTTTGTCACTGTAATTTGAGAATGAAGCAGCGAGTGCTTTTTTGTATCTGGTAGATGCACCTACTTCAATCCAGTTAGTAAATCTTGTACTCATAGAAGGATATTGTGGTGATGGATAATTGTCTTCTTCACTAATATCTTTACCGTCATTTCCAGCAGCATGAATCAATAAAACTCCTTTTTCTTCAGCATATCTGATTGCTGCAATCACTTCATCTTTATAAGGCGAAAACGATTTACCAAAGCTCATGTTCACAACCTGAGCACCATTGTCTACTGCATATCTTATTGCATTGGCAACGTCCTTATCACGCTCATCACCATCCGGAACTGTGCGAATTGACATAATGAGAATATTATCTGCTACACCGTCATTTCCAATTCCATTTCCACGATTTGCACCAATAATTCCTGCACAATGGGTTCCGTGCATCGCATCTGGTCCTTCCACATCATTGTTCCCATAATATTTGTCATTAAAATCATCCGGATTGTCTCCAACAATTTTACGTCCGTTATAATCTACGTTGTAATGATATTCCAATTGAGAATCAAAATAGTCCATGTATTCTTTCAGCGAAGCAAGATCAAGACCGTTTTTTTGAATCATGATCAGAAACTGAGCGTCTTGTCCTAATTCAGGATCTTTTGAAAGTTTTTTCAAATCAGCATTGGTGTAAGATCCACCCATTCTCTTTTTGATTTTCGTATCTGCTTCAGTTGCCTTATTGTACCAGTCTTCAACGAACTCCATTGTTTTTTTTGCGTCACTACGCTCAGCATCCACACTTTCTTTCACTTTTTTGTATTCAGCGTATGCAGCCTTGTCTTCATCAGAAATCTGATCTTCAGTTTTACCACCAAACTTTTTTTCGTAAGCAGAATAAAGACGCGTCATTTCCAATTGTTCATGTACCAGATTTTCACCATCAGGATTACCCAGAAAATTCCAGCCATGAATGTCATCCACATAACCGTTTTTGTCATCGTCTATTTTGTTACCTGGAATTTCATCTGTGTTTGTCCAGATTTTTCCCTGAAGATCTTCATGCTCAATGTCTACACCTGAATCAATTACTGCAACTATTACAGTGGTTGATGTTTTGCCAGCTAAAAGTTTATTGTAAGCCAGATCTGTACTCATACCGAATTTGGAACCGTTGTACCAGTTCAGAATTTTTTTATCTACTTCCTGCCCAATGCCGGTAGTTGTGACAAAGAAAAAAGCGGCTAGAAGAATTGTTGAAAGTCGTTTCATTACAAATAGTTTTATAGACGTAAAAGTAAAAATTCTTTTTAATTGACGGGGCCAGAAATGCCACAAATGGCAAAGTGACTGTATGACCGTTCTAAAATTGATGTAAATTTGTTAACCTTTTGAACTTAAGTAACGTCAGAAGTTGTAGAACATGTTTTTTAAATCGATCATAGCTTCTGTTGTTTTTGCCGGGATTTTATTTTCGGCAAGTGCACAGCGTACCATCGCCAATCAAGGTGTCTGGCTGAATCATTACAGCAAGACTAATCCTGAAAACGTGACTGATTTTGCAGTAACCGGTAACGTGGACCGCATCGTTGGCAACGAAGATCTGCATTATAAATACTCAACCGGGCAATGGCATTTCATCCGTTGCACGCCCGAACAATTAAAAAATCTGATTTACACCGGCGCAATTAAGCAGGTTTATTTTCAGCCTTCTTACCCGGCAGTGCTGAATGATACTATGCGTCTTACACAAAACATTGACTCAGTTCACTCCGGATACGCTCCACTTCAATCTCCATACACAGGTAAAGATGTAATCATTGGTTATGTAGATACAGGATTAGACTGGACGCACGGAGATTTTAAAAATACGGATGGATCAACCCGCGTGCTTTATTACTGGGATCAGACCTTACCCTATGACGCACTTCTCACGCCCGGTAAATACGGATACGGTCAGGTTTGGGACAGTGCATCAATCAATAATGGAACATGCACTTCGTCGGACGGAAATGCGCACGGAACTACCGTAACGGGAGCCGGTTCAGGAAACGGGCTTGCTTACGGAACCAACAAAGGCGCAGCACCGGACTCGGACATTATTATTGTTGAAACGAGTTTTAGCGCTGGGAACTGGACCATGACAGTGGCTGACGCCATTGATTTTGTATTCTCCATGGCTGATACTTTAGGTAAACCGGCTGTGGTTAATACCAGTGTTGGAGATTATCTTGGAAGTCATGATGGGTTGGATCCTGCAAGTTTGGTAATTGACAGTTTATTAAATGACAAGCCAGGACGAATAGTTGTTGCTGCAGCAGGAAATTCAGGTGCTCAAGGAAAGTATCACGTTAAAGCGACTGTTGATACAGACACCTCTTTTTGCTGGTTCGCAGTAAATAATTCGTCTGCTTTTGGTTATCCGGCTGTTTATTTTGATTTGTGGGCAGACACTGCAGATTTTAATGATGTTTATTTTGCTTTTGGTGCGGACACCGAATTACCTGCCTGGGATTTCAGAGGTCGCACTCAATTCAGAAATATTCAGACAGTCATTGATTCTACGGTTGTTGATTCTATTATGGTGGGACCCAATAAACTTGCTCCGGTTGAGTTCTCAACACAATTGATTGATGGTTTATATCACATCGAATTGCTGATTGCAAATCCGGATTCTGCAACATACTTGTATCGGTTTGAAACATATGGAAGCGGAGACTATGACTTATGGTCTGGAGCATGGATGGGACTTTCCAATATCCGTAATACTTCTATGCCTACTCCGCTGGAATTGCCGGATGTTGTGCACTATAATTATCCTGACACTTTGGTGAGCACGGTAAGTTCATGGACCTGCTCAGAAAATGTGGTGACCGTAGGTAATTTCAAAAACCAAAAAGATTATCTGGATGTCAATAATAATTTATTTACGCTGAGCGGAGGACCTGTTGGAATGCTGAGCGCCAATTCTAGTAAAGGGCCAAATAGATTGGGCTACGTCAAACCAGATGTTGCTGCGACAGGTGATGGAATATTAAGTGCATGCCCCGCTTGGTTACAGGCCAGCCTGATTGTTTCCAATCCTGCCATGCTTGCCCAGGGAGGTGTACATGTTCGCAACGGTGGGACCTCCATGGCATCACCGGTAATTTCTGGTATCGCTGCTTTGTATCTTGAGAAATGTCCGGAAGCTACGTATCAGGATTTTATAAATGCCCTGCATACAAATGCCTACGAAGATCTCTTCACAGGATCAACACCAAACAATGCCTATGGATATGGAAAAGTGAATACCTTTCAAATGCTGAATACTACAAACTTCACCGTTACCATTACAGGAGATTCGGTTTTATGTGCAGATCCTGAAATATTAGCAACGCTTGAAAATAATTTCAGTTCGTACACCTGGAGTAATGGAGAAACCACTTCTTCCATTTCAGTAAACGTTGAAGATACTTTCTCAGTTATCGTAATTAATGCTGCAGGCTGCAAAGCACAATCTGATTCAATCATTACATTTCAGGGTGAACTTCCAGTGTTCCCGCTTATCAATATAATTGGCGGAGGTTTGATTACAACAACTGCTGATTCAATTGTTTGGTACTTTGAAGGCAATCCGATTCCAAATTCAAATTCGCAATATTATAATCCCGATACAACCGGAAATTTTGAAGTGGAAGTATTCAGTTCAGATGGCTGCTCATTCATTTCTGATCCTGTTTATATTGATCTGTCGCAAATTCACGAATTAACTCCCAACGAATTTGTGATCTTTCCAAATCCTTTTGATCAGGAAATTTATCTGATTAAAAATGAGTTTACAGACATTGAAATTGTTATAGCTGATGCCTCTGGCAAACTGGTGCATCATTCCTTTTCTGCTGCGGATGAAGGATTATTTGTGGTTATCGAATTCCCTCAGCTTGCTTCTGGTTTGTATCTGATGACGCTTTATTATGGCAATAATTTCAAAACTGTCAAACTGATCAGAAAGTAATTTCTCTGTTGTTAACTAACTACCTTTTTTGTGAATAAATTATCTGGAGTCATTGCCTCTATGACCTTGTTCTGGAAGAAATATTACTAATTTTAGCACCTAAATTTTTAAAGAATGGAATTAAAAGGAATTATCGCGATTGCAGGCAAACCAGGATTATATAAGGTAGCAGCGCAGGGAAGAGCGAACATTATCGTTCAATCGCTTGAAAATGATAAAAAGTTTCCGGCATTTGCCAGTGATAAGATTTCTGCATTAGATGATATCAGCATCTATACCTACGAAAAAGATGTTCCTTTAACCGAGGTATACATTAAACTTGCAGAGAAAGAAAATTTTGGCAAGTCAATTGATCACAAAGAAGAGCCAAAAAAACTTCGTGAATATCTGGTTACATTTCTTCCAGACTATGATGCAGAAAGAGTATATGATACTGACGTGAAAAAACTTTTTCAATGGTACAACATTCTGGTTGAAAGAGGTGTAATTACCAAAGATTTGCTTGAATCAGCAAAAGCACCGGCTGAAGAAGTAAAAGCAGAAACCAAACCAAAAAAGAAAGCTGAGAAGAAAGAAGAGGGTGAAGAAAAACCAAAGAAAAAAGCCACTAAAAAAACTAAAGAATAAATCCTATCAAAAGCTGTCACCAAAGGCAGCTTTTTTTATTTGATTGTAGTATGAAAATCACAAGAAAGAAAAGAATTTTTATTGCAGAAGATCTTAGAATTGATTCTTTTGAAGACGTAAAAAAATATTTTGATTTGTTGCTTGAAGAAAACATCACTTCATTTGAACAATTTAAAAACTGGCTTAGAAAATCGAGTGAACTGGAAGCCGTTCTGGAAGAAGACATGGCGTGGAGATATATCCGAATGACAATTGATACCGGTGATAAAGATGCCGCTGCATCTTATGAGAAATTTGTAAACGAAATCAATCCACCAATTTCTGAAGTGAGTAACAGATTGAATAAAAAACTGTACGATTCTCCCTTCAAGAATGAATTAACAGATGAAGCGGATAAAATTTATCTTAAAAAAATCGAAAGCGCGATCGAAATTTTCAGAGAAGAAAACATTGAACTGGCGTCCAAAACACAGAATCTGGCGCAAGAATACAGCGGCATAATTGGTGCTCAGCTCATCAACTATCAGGGAAAAGATCTCACGGCACCGCAGGCTTCAAAATTTTTGCGGGATCCAAACCGAGACGTGCGTAAAGAGGTTTTTGATCTGTTATTTGAACGCAAAAATCAGGATAACGAATTGCTTGAAAACATTTTTGATCAGCTTGTTCAACTGAGACATCAGATGGCTTTGAACGCCGGATTTAAAAATTACCGCGATTACAAATTCAGGGAAATGTGCCGCTTTGATTATTCCGTTCAGGATTGTTTTGCTTTTCACGACGCCATTGAAAAACACATTGTTCCCATCTACAAAAAAATACAGCAGGAAAAACTGAGCAAGTTTGGTTATGAAAAATTCAGACCCTATGATCTAAGCGCTGATCCCGATGGAAAAGCCCCGTTAAAACCATTTGAAACAGGTGCTGAACTTACCGACAAAACCATTTCTGTTTTTAAAAAACTTGACGTCTACTTTGCAGATTGTATTGAGACCATGAAAGAGATGAAACATCTTGATCTGGAATCAAAAAAAGGTAAGGCACCGGGCGGATACAATTATCCGCTCTATGAAATCGGAATACCCTTTATTTTTATGAATGCTGCAGGATCAGACCGGGATGTAATTACTATGGTACACGAAGGTGGTCATGCCATACATTCATTTCTTACGAAAGATCTTGAGCTTACCGCTTATAAAAGTTTTCCAAGTGAAGTGGCAGAACTGGCATCCATGTCAATGGAATTATTGAGCATGAATTATTGGGAAACTTATTACACTTCACCGGATGATTTAAAACGCGCAAAAAAGGAACATCTTGAATCTATCCTTCAGGTATTGCCGTGGATAGCAACCATTGATACATTCCAGCACTGGATTTATGAAAATCCAAATCATTCAAGAGAAGAAAGAAAGATTAAATGGCTTGACATCAGTAAAAGATTCGGCACAGGGTTAACCGACTGGACCGGTTATGAAAGTTCGAGAGATTACAGCTGGCACAAACAACTTCATTTGTTTGAAGTTCCTTTCTATTACATTGAATACGGTTTTGCGCAATTGGGTGCTTTGCAGGTTTGGAAAAATGCTCTGGAAAATGAAAAATCTGCAATCGAAAATTATAAAAAAGGTCTTGCGCTGGGTTACACCAGAGATATCAAATCAATTTATAAAGCTGCCGGAGTAGAATTTGATTTTTCTGCAGAAAATATCCGATCTCTGGCTGAAGTTACGCTTAAATATTTGGGGAATCTGAACTGATTTCTTTTCTTGTTTTAATTCCTATATTTGGTTCATGATGAATCACAGGGTTTTATTTTTTTCATTACTTGCTGTCGCTGTATGCTCTTTATCATCCTGCATAAAAAAAAGAGGTTGTAAAGATCCCGAGGCGCTCAATTATGATATTGATGCAGACAAAATGGATTTTACCTGTGTTTACAAAACCTGGGGAATGATTTATTGGGATTCTTATTATTATCAGCAATACATGCAAGATTCCGGATCAGTTACTATTACAGCTTATCTCGACGGAAAGTACATTGGTTCAAAGCCTGCAACAGATTATGGCTCAGGAAATATTGATTGCTATGATTCTGGGCCGCTGACATTTTGGGATACGGTTTATTATTCCAATCAATATAAAATGTTATTGCTTCTTGATCAAAACAACCGTGTCGTTTTTAATGATACCGTTGCGATATCAAGCGATGATTGCAGCTACGTTTCACCTTACTAAATCAGAAATGATAACGAATGCCTAACTCTACAGAAACCCTGTTGTAAAAGCGCATGGAGTTAAACGCATAGGATCTCCAGGAAGTTGTTTCAGTAAGGGTGTATGATTTTTCCAGACTAAAACCAAACTGTGTATCATTCCCGCTTTTGAATTGAGATAAGACTGGAAATGACATTCCGCAATTAATCATCAGATTATTTGTAATCGGATAGTTTCGTCCAATTTTAGCCTTTAGTATTATTGCTGAATAACGTGTTTCATCCGGGAGGTTTAAAACATCCATATCGCCAATCGGCCCAACAGATTTAAAAAATCCATCTTTTTCAAGCAAGCCACGCTGACCAACCGTTATCTGTTCACCCTCTTTAAAAGACGCTACATTATAACTCAATGAAAAACCAATGTATTTTCCAATTGGAGCCAAACTTCCCAGACGATAAAAACAAAATGAAAAAGCAGCTCCGTGTGAAATCATTTCAGGATCATCCAGATAATTCTGATAATAATCCATGGTGTGAAAATCATCCGGACTTACCCAGTTAGTATCTTCATTCTCGAAGAGATAATAATCAGACATGCAAACGATACGGGCAAATTCATACGTGGCAGAAATTTCAAAATTTCTAGCAAATACTCTGCTGACAGAAAGGCTGTAATTTGAATTCATTAATCTGAGACGTCTGATGGCGTCATCTCCATCAATAATATTCATGTATTTGTATGATGGAACACTTCGCAGTTTTAATTCTATAAAATTCTTTTTACCCAAATAACCAGATTGAGCAAGTAAATTGCCGGAAACCAAAATCAAAATGAACAATAACCTGTTTTTCATATTACTTTTTTGTTTTTGGTTCAGAACTCAGACGATATAAAATATCATATACATAAGCTTTCATGATACGATCTATTCCCTTAAGGTTAATGGTCTGCACATCAATAAACTCTACCGAATCAGAATCAGAATTGACTGAGAACGCAACCAGATCAAAGTAATTATGTATGATCATCAAATCCGCAAGCGCAATGGGAGCGGTGTAAACAAGCAAAAGTCCATATAAATGAACAGGACGTGGTTCTGTTCGTTGTTTATATCCGTAAAAACCTGAAAAAAGAAAATGCGAAGTACCATACTTTTCCTCAATCACCTGCATCTGATCATGGCAGGATGAAATCATTTCTATCTCATCGTGTTCCACCACCTCAGAAACCCATTGCATCAGAACACCCATATCATTGAATTCATGCACATCTGATGAATTCAGATTTTTTGAATCAATCAACTGAACATCTACATCCAGGCCTGGATATTCTTCCATATAAACTTCTGAAAGTCCCAGCTTCTTTTCTTCCGTTTTCAAGTGATTCCTTTCTTCATTCAGTCCATAATTTTCATAGATGGGATCAACAACAACCAGTTTGTCTATGCCCAGATGTTCACTTTTGTCAATCAGATTCAAGGATTTATTTTTTTCAAGCTCAGCTTTGTGAATGCTGTCTTGTTTCTCCTCTTCAATTTTTCTGATTTCTCTTATTTCCTCTACCAGATTTTCATTTTTTACAAGATCTGCCAGCGCGTACAAATGAAATTCCTGATCTGTTCCGCCGGTGATTTTCATTTCCTGAAGTGCCTTCAGTTCTTTTTTTATTCTGATTTTTTCATACTTGGAAAGGTCAGATGACTCCACTTTTGCTATAGAGTCGTCTATATTAAAGTTCAATGTGTCATCTCCGGTTTTGTCCTGCATTTCTGCAAACGAAACACTTTTAAAATCATTCGCTGAAATACCAGAATTCAATGCAAGTTCTTTTTTCAGATCTTCCATATAAAGCCTGAACATTTTATCATCCGGATATTTTTCAGCCATATCATACGCGTGTCTGAATGCTACTACGTTGAGTTGTTCTTTGGTGATGTTTTTCAGCATCATATGGAGAACATAACTTTCACCTTCCACTTTTTTTATTTTAGGAGTCACCTCAAGGTAACGGCTGTTGTTTTTATACTTCACCAGACCATAAAGTGATTTAATAAATGCCAGATCCAAAAACCGGTTATCCGTGAACTGACGTTGCAGCAGGTAAACTGAATAAAGGGCATTTCCATATTCTCTTTCTGATAAAGAAATATTGACTCCTTCAAACCTGCAAAGGTTTCTCACATGATAAAACTCTTCTTCTGAGATTACAAATTTTTTATTGCCCTGACTTTTTTGATCGCCTAATTTTTCAAAAGCGGCGTCAATTCGTTTTTCAATATTTGGGTGAGTACTTTCATCGTCATCATAATCACCTTCCTGCGAAATTTCATTGATCGTATCAGGATATAAATACCCCGGTATCTGTAAATATTCCGTATTCAGATAGGTAGTATCGAATTTTATATCATCAAAGGGAAGATACGAATACAGCAGCACTTCAAACTCGCTGAAAATTTCCTGCACATCATATTCCGATTCAAGATAAATTTCAATCCCTTTGGCATCCGCTTCAAACTCCAGATCTTTGCTGTACTTGCTCATCTCAGCGATGCGCGAACGGGTGTTCAGTCGGCTGTACTGACCTTTTCCCTTCTCAATCATTTTCTGCTCAACATATTCATTTCGTACATGTTTTTCAGTAAAGTGGATCACCTCGTGACAAATAATATAAGCAAGTTGGGCTTCATTTTCAAGCTGCGATATCAAACCGGTAGTGAATAGAATCACCCCCTGATCCGTCGAAAACGCATTTGGGATATTTGTCTTGAGAATGTAAAAACGTAACTGTTTTCTGAGCTCAGGCTGATCTTTTAATACATAATCCGCTACTTTATTCAGATAAACCGTAACCGGATCATTGAACAAAACTCTTCCGCTCAATAAAAGTTCATCAATAAAAAACCGCGTTGAAAGAAAAAAATCTTTGTCCAGATCTTTATTCGTGTTCTCAGCATGATCAGCTTCAAACTTATGTGTTGACAAGGTGGTAAAATCTTCAGGAATTGAACCGCCACTCTGCAGAGATACAAAATCCGATAGATTCTGCGCATGAACGCCGAACCAGAAAAATATGCTTACGATAGATACTACTCTCATATTAAAAATTGTAAGTGATTATCAGTCCTAGATCAAAACCTCCTGAAATTCTTGATTCCTTTTCTCCGATTCCAAAAAACTCATGACTATGAAAAATTAGCGATTCTCCGGGCAATGGTTCAGTTCGCAATTGAACATTTTCTTTTGTCATTGAAATTCCCAGATTAAAATTGATTATAAAATTATAAGGCAAGGTGAATTTGTATGTATAGCCAGCAACACCCCGGTATTTGTTTACCAAAAACGTATCCTGAGCCATAAACTTCCAGTATTTGAACCCGAAATAAACGCCTTCTGACATAAAATCCTTTCGGGATACATAGGTAAATCCACCAGCGACGTTGAAAAAAAACGAATCCGAAACCAGTGTATCCGTTTTGGGAATGTCAAAAACTTTTGATGAACGTAATGTGGAGTAATCTCTGAGTATTCCAAACGGCATATAACCTGCACCAGCTTGCAGCCAAAGCTCGTCATAAATTCTATAGTGACACAAAATATTTAATGTACCTGTAGCACTGGTTACAGCATCCGTACCTATTCCAATACGATATTGACTTTGAGAAAATTCAATTTGAGTAAATGAGTTTCCAGAAAACTGAATAAACAAAAACATCAAACCGTATTTGCACCATCCGTGAGAATTCATCTGTCTCAAAGATACTTTTTTAATTTTATTCTTCGCCAGAGACGAAATCCAGGCAATAATTCCAATTTGACTCCTCTGGTACGTCAGACTTTCAAACCCGTTATCGAATTCAGAAAGGCGTATTAGCTGAATTAGGTATCAAAAAAAAACTCCTGTTCTTTCCGAAACAGGAGTTTTTAATAATTTATGCTGATTTTAGAGATGTATTACCTCACCATAAGCCGCTGCTGCAGCTTCCATTATAGCTTCAGATAATGTTGGATGCGGGTGAACTGTTTTAATCAATTCATGTCCGGTAGTTTCGAGTTTTCGGATAGCAACAATTTCTGCAATCATTTCTGTCACATTCATACCAATCATGTGTGCACCTAAAAGTTCACCGTATTTGGCATCAAAAATCAATTTTATAAATCCGTCATTGGCACCAGCCGCACTTGCTTTACCAGAAGCTGAGAAAGGGAATTTTCCAATTTTCAATGTATATCCTGCATCTTTCGCTGCTTTTTCGGTCATCCCAACTGACGCAACTTCAGGTGAACAATAGGTACATCCAGGAATATTTCCATAATCAAGCGGCTCAACATGCATACCTGCAATTTTTTCAACACAGATAATTCCTTCAGCTGAAGCAACGTGTGCAAGAGCTGGTCCTTTCACGATATCTCCTATGGCATAATAACCAGGAATATTTGTCTGGTAAAAATCATTCACCATCACTTTTCCTTTATCTGTTGCAATACCTACATCTTCAAGCCCAATTCCTGAAATATTCGTTTCAATTCCTACGGCTGATAATACGATATCACATTCAATTTTTTCCTGTCCTGATTTGGTTTTAATATTTACTACACAACCTTTTCCTTTAGTATCTACAGATTCAACTGAAGATTCAACCATAATTTTCATTCCTTGTTTTTTGAAAGAACGCTCCAATTGTTTTGAAACTTCTTCATCTTCCACTGGAACAATGTTTGGCATGTATTCAACTACAGTAACATCAACTCCTAAAGTATTATAGAAATAAGCAAATTCAACACCAATTGCACCAGAACCAACTACTACCATTTTTTTAGGTAATGAAGGTAAAACAAGAGCTTCACGATAACCGATTATTTTCTTTCCGTCTTGTGGTAAATTTGGCAACTGACGTGAGCGGGCACCGGTTGCGATAATTACACCTTTTGACGCTGAATATTCAGTTTTTGCTCCTTTATCATCCGTCACTTCTACTTTTTTTCCGGCTTTTACTTTTCCTGTTCCTTTAAGAATATCAATTTTATTTTTCTTCATCAGGAAAGTAACCCCGTTACTCATTTTATCTGCTACTCCTCTACTGCGCTTTACAATTCCAGCAAAATCAGCACCAGCATCTTTCACATTGATACCGTAATCAGCCGCATGTTTAATATATTCAAATACATTGGCACTTTTCAAAAGTGCTTTGGTAGGAATACATCCCCAGTTCAGACAAATTCCACCCAGCTCAGCTTTTTCAACCACAGCTACTTTCATTCCCAACTGAGAAGCACGAATTGCAGTTACATAACCACCAGGACCGCTTCCAATAACAATGATATCGTATGACATATTTTAGATTTTATTTGAGGTACGAAAATAGGGAAAAGTTGGCAAACATGGGTTTCTTTTATTTTTATGCAGAAATGACTTCATTTTTAGCCGTTTATTACATTTGAATTCTATGCATTCGTCGAACCATTTGAATTTTCTCAATCAGTTCTACGCCATACCTGATAAGGATAAGGCGCTGTTAAATTCAAAACTGAGACAAAAAGAATTCAGAAAAAACGAACTGATTATTTCTCCCGGACAAATTCAACAGGAATTGTTCTTTGTTGAAAGTGGTGTACAGATGTCCTATTTTGATGCAGAAAACAAAACACACGTAATCGCCTTTACTTATGCTCCCGGAATTTGTGCCATACCAGAGTCTTTCTCTTTACAAAAACCGTCAGATTGTTTTCTGAGTTGTATAACAGAGAGTAAAATGCACGCTCTGAGTTATCATGATCTTCAGGAAATCATGGATCAATCTCAGGAAACAGAAAGACTATTCAGAAAAATGACTGAAATTGTTTTGTCCGGTATGATAAAAAGACATATTGAACTGCATTCACAAACCATGGAACAACGTTTTACCAGCTTTTGTAAAAGAAGTCCGCATTTGTTACAGTTGGTACCGCATAAGTACCTTGCTTCTTATCTGGGAATAGATCCAACTAACTTTAGTAAACTATTCAACAGCGTCAAAATATGATCTTGGTCTGCACCAAGAATTAAAAAAAAATCCGGTTTCAACTTTGTCAAAAAAAAGATATGAAACCACATTGGCTAAATTCAAACGAATACCCTTTTCTGTCCCACACTTTTGAAGTTGATAATCAAAGAATGCATTATATTGATGAAGGAAAAGGGGACTGTATTTTATTTGTACACGGAACTCCGTCCTGGAGCTTTGATTTCAGAAAATTGATCTCTGAATTATCCAGGACACACCGATGTATTGCAATAGATCACATTGGATTTGGTTTGTCAGACAAACCTAAAGATTATCATTATACCAGTCGAGCCCACAGCAACAATCTGGAAAAATTTATTCTTGAAAAAAATCTGAATAACATCACGTTAATAGTACACGATTTTGGAGGACCGATCGGATTAAACGTTGCGATAAAACATTCTGAGCGTTTTAAACAATTCATAATTTTGAATTCCTGGTTATGGAGCAGTGAAAACGATCCTGATTTTAAAAGATTCAGCCGAATTTTGCGTAGTCCCTTACTCCCTTTTTTATATAGACATTTAAATTTTTCAGCACGTTTTGTATTACCAAAATCATTTGGTAAAAATAAAATTTCAAAAGAAATTTTGAATCATTATTCAAAACCATTTGGCAATAAAAATGAACGCAACGGAACACTTGGATTTGTAAATTCCTTGCTGAATGATCAAGTCTGGTTTGAATCTATATGGAATGCAAAAGCAACAATTGAAAATAAACGAACCCTTTTTATCTGGGGAATGTCTGATCAGTTTATCAAACCACATTATTTAGAAAAATTTCAAACAGGATTTAAAAACTCTGAAGTATTAAAATTAGAAAACTGTGGTCATTTTCCGCAGGAAGAAGAGTCAGAAAAGGTTGTTCAAAAAACCAGGGTATGGTTGAGTAAAAAGTAGCCAATCGAGATTTGATTTAGGTAGGATTTTATCTCTTAAAGATTTTGTTGCGCAAAAAAACTAAGAGGGATAAAAAAAGAGGCCACCTCCTCAGGTGACCTCTAACCCTTAACCTGTAATCGTATAATTGATCCGTTTACATCCATTTTAACGGATAGAACTCAAAAAGGTTTCAAATTATTCTTTAAAATACTTTAAATCAAGGTTTTGACCGTCAAAAACCGCGTACGAAAAGTACTTGATCCAGTCGCCGGTATTGATATATTTCGACTTTTCCGAAATATTAAAATCAATTGGTAAGTGCCTGTGACCAAAGATAAAATAATCAAAATGCTCCTTCTTTAACGTGGATTTGCAGAATTGGATAAGCATTTCTTTTTCCTCACCATAAAAAGTTGCGTCATTATCACCGGTCGCTACTCTGCTTTTTCTTGAGAAAAAATTGGCTAATCCAATTCCAAAATTGGGATGAAATCTGGCAAACAGCCATTGACAAACTTTATTTCTAAAAACCGCTTTAATAAATTTATAACCGTGATCACCCGGACCTAATCCGTCACCATGCCCGATAAAAAATTTCTTTTCGTCAAATTCTCGAACTATTTCTTTACGATGCATTTGAACTCCCATCTCCTTTGGAATGTAATTGAATATCCACATGTCATGATTTCCAATAAACCAGTGAACGGGAATTCCGCTGTCGGTTATCTCGGCAATTTTACCCTGAAGTCTTACAAAACCTTTGGGAACAGCTCTTTTATATTCAAACCAGAAATCAAAAACATCACCAAGAAGAAAAATTTCTTCAGCATCGTTTTTTATTTCATCCAGAAAGCGAACAATTTTCTTTTCACGTTCCAATGAACTCTCATAGTCAGGAGCCCCCAAATGAAAATCAGATAGAAAATAAATCTTGCGCGAATTCATGAAAAGAATAACGTTTTGTTCAGATGATGTATTGTACTGAAAAAAGGGGAAAACGTTACAAAACTGGAACACGAGTCATCAGCAGCCGTGCGCAAAACCAGAAAGGATATAATTAATGACCGAAAATGGCCGCCAACCTGTTTTGCAAGTCCGCGCCCCTTACATTGGTTGCAATGATTTTACCTTCAGCATCAATGAGTACGGTAAATGGAATACTTTTTACAGCATAATCAATTCCTGCTACGCATTGCCATCCTTTTAAATCTGACACGTGATTGGGCCAGATTAACCCATCCTGAATAATTGCCGCTTTCCATTTTTCAGCATCACCGGCTTTATCCAAAGAAACGCTGAAAACCTCAAATCCGTCAGCGTTGTATTTTTTATACATGGCAACTACATTTGGATTTTCTCTTCGGCATGGCCCGCACCAGGAAGCCCAGAAATCAATCAAAACAACTTTACCTTTAAGATCGGATAATCTCAAGGTGTCTCCGTTAATTCCAGGTAAGGCAATTTCTTTTGCATAATTTCCCGGTTGAAGAAATGCTTTTGCATCTTTTTCTTTCTGAAGATTACTAAGATGATTTACGGCATTTTGAACAGAAGGAGAAGTAGGAAAAGAATTTGCAACCAAACCAATTACCTGCTTATATAATTCCCACTCTTTTTCCTGATCAATGGCACTAAGAGTTACAATGATTGATGGCGAAGTGCTATAGGTAGAAATGAAAGCATTTCTGTAACCATAAAACATTTCGGCTTTTGGTTTGAAAATTGAATCAGCCTTTGTCTGAAGCGCAGGATTGTATTTCAGCACTGTGCGCAGTGAATCTTCAAATGCCCTGAAATCATAAAATTTACGCAGAAACTCATTCATCAGAACGGAGTGCGGAGAGTTGACAATATTAGTGAATCGCAATGCGTCACGTGTGTCGGTAAATACTTTTATTGAATCTGCACCAAAAAGAATCATATTATAAATCTGACCGTTGTCAAACTTTAAAAAATAATAATCCTGAAAAGGAATGGGCGCATCTATTTTATATTTTCCAAGCGAATCTGTTTTCACAATTGCAACCGGAGATGACGCACCACCAAGATTTTGGTTACAAAGCATCACTGTTTGATTTTTACCGTTATTAATTATCTGCCCCTGGATATAGGAATTACCCAAAGCAGGCAAATTTGCCTGTGAAAAACAGATTTGCAAAACAAAAAGACCGGTGAGTAACGTAAAAAATTTCTTCATAATGATTATTCTTCCAGCAATTCAAGCAATTTCTGTTCCAACTCTGATCCGTGCAGGTCGCGCCCCACTATTTCACCATTTTTATTCAAGAGGAAAGTTGCAGGAATGGCACCAACGCCGTATAATGCAGCCGGTTCAGACGACCATCCTTTCAAATCAGAGACGTGATAAGGCCAGGAAAGGTTGTCATCTTTAATTGCTTTTTTCCATGCCTCTTTGTCTTCATCCAGTGAAACGCTGTACACCGTAAACCCTTTGCTTTTGTATTTATTGTAAAGTGTTACCACTTCAGGATTTGCCTGACGGCAAGGCACGCACCAGGATGCCCAGAAATCAATTAAAACAACTTTACCTTTTAATGAAGAAAGTGAAATCATTTTTCCATCCGGATCAGGCTGATTAATTTCAGCAGCCGCAGAAGGAGGAGCGTTGAGCTGTGCCAACTGAGTTCTGATGTTTACCAGATTTGTAAGGATATATCCCGGATATTCGCTGTAAGAATATTTTGATTTCATGCCGTTGGCAACACGCTGATAATAGACCAGATCATTTGTATCCATATTAGCTATTCCGCTTGCAGGCATCAGTTCATTCAACAACATCCAGCTAACTGGTGAGGTTGTATCTTTCATAATATTTTCAACTGCATACTCGCGCTGAATAACTGAAATGCTGTCCAGACTTTTCATAATCTGATCCTTTCTTTTTGTATTTGCCGGATCAATGGTGTTATACTCATTGTAAAGTGCCTGTTCTGTTTGGGTGAACTGCGTAATAAATTTCATATAGTCACGCACATCTTCGCTGTGTTTTGAACCCTTTACACTATAATTTTCTCCAAAACCGGGAACGGCTCCTGACAATTCAACTTCAGACGACGATTCATCCAGAAAAAGAATTGCGGGAATATCTGTAGAAACAAAAACAACATACTCACGAAGCTGATTGGTATTGGTTTGCAACTCATAGTATCCATCCACAATAACCGTAGAATCAATAAATACCTGTTGACCATTTTCTATGACCATCAAACGCACTTTTTCTCCTTCAGCACCTGTAATCGTTCCCGAAATTTTTTGATTTTTTGGTTGTTCCTGTTCATTCGTTGTTGATGCTTCTCCTCCACAGGAAATTAATAGTAAAGACAGCAATACAGGGAATAATAATTTTAATTTTTTCATTTTACAGTTAACATTTCAGTCAATAACTTTCCTGCAGATTTAGGATCTGCTTTTCCTTTACTTTTTTTCATCAATTGTCCCATCAAAAATCCGGTTAGTTTTGTTTCGCCTGCACGATATCTTTCCACTTCATTTGGATTTTCGATAATCACTTCTTCAATCATTTTTTTAATTTCCCCTTCATCTGAAGTTTGAATCCAGCCATTGGCCTCAGCTATTTTCAAAGGTTCTTCATCTGACTTTAACATTTCAGGAAAAACTTTTTGTGATGCCAGTGAATGCGATAATTTTCCACTGTCAATAAGACTAATTAATGCGGCAATATTTTTTGGGGTAATTTTCAGTTCATGAATTTCAAGTGCAAATTCATTGAGGTGAGATTTTACTTCACCCATCACCCAGTTTGCAGCTGCTTTATAATTTTTTGTATGATGAATTACCTCTTCAAAAAACAAGGCAATTTCTTTCTGATCAGTTAATACACCTGCATCATATTCTGACAAACCAAGTTCACTGGTATATTTTTTAAAGAGATAATTTGGCAATGGAGGCATTGCGTTTTGAATGCGTTCCACGTGCTCTTTAGTAACACGAATGGGTTGCAGATCCGGTTCTGGAAAATACCGGTAATCATTCGCGGCCTCTTTCGAACGCATGGCTGTTGTGGTTCCGTTAAGTGCGTTAAAATTTCTTGTTTCCTGAACTAATTTCTCACCTTTTTCGATTGCCTCAATCTGACGTTCAATTTCATATTCAATGGCGCGCTGAACATTTCGAATGGAGTTCATGTTTTTGACTTCCACCTTCACACCAAATTCCTTTGCATCTTTCAGCATGACAGAAATATTGGCATCACAACGCAAACTTCCTTCTTCCATGTTTCCATCACAGATATCCAGATAACGAACCAGTTTTCTGACTTCGGTAACGTAATTGTACGCCTCGGTAGAAGAAGCAATATCCGGATCAGAAACAATTTCTATCAGTGGAACACCAGCTCTGTTCAAGTCAATCAGCGTATTGAACGGATCAATGTCATGCAAACTTTTTCCGGCATCTTCTTCCATGTGAATTCGGGTCAGACGGATCTTTTTATCGTTGCCATTTTCATCTTTAATCAATACATAACCACCGGTACAAATTGGCGTTGTGTCTTGTGTAATCTGATAACCTTTTGGAAGATCCGGATAGAAATAATTTTTACGTGCAAAATGCTGCCATTCGGTGATATTACACTGACAGGCAACTCCCATCTTAATAGCAAAGTCGATGGTTTGTTTATTCATTCGAGGCAATGTTCCGGGATGCCCCAACGTGATCACACTTACATTGGTATTAGGTGCCGATCCATATTCATTTTTGTCATTTGAATAGGCTTTGGATTTAGTCAGCATTTGCGCGTGAATCTCCAACCCGATCACCGGTTTGTATTTTTCTCTGATTTCTTTTGAGACTGCCATTAAATTCTTGAAATAAGTTCTTTCATTATAAATGTCATTTTAGGCTCTTGCTTATTCGCCACGTCAATCACATCCTGAACGGTTACTTTTTTAATTTTTCCTTTTACACCCAAATCGGTCACAATTGAAATTGCAAAAACAGGAATATCCATGTGACGTGCAACTATCACCTCAGGAACTGTTGACATGCCAACTGCATCTGCTCCTATCACGCGGATATAATTGTATTCAGCAGGAGTCTCCAGTGTAGGTCCGGTAAGTCCCGCATAGACGCCTTCTGAAACTTCAATCCCATTTTCTTTCGCAATTGATTTTGCAAGATCAATTAATTTTCTGTCATAAGCATCACTCATATCCGGGAAGCGCGGACCCAATTCATCCTGATTTTTTCCTATCAAGGGATTGCCTGGAAACAAATTGATGTGGTCATTCAAAATCATGATCTCGCCTATTTTGAAATCAGGATTTACCCCACCTGAAGCATTGCTGAGAAACAATTTCTTTATTCCAAGCATCTTCATAACACGAATAGGAAAAGTCACTTCCTGTAATGAATAGCCTTCATAAAAATGAAATCTTCCTTGCATGGCAATAACTCTTTTTCCTCCCAGGATTCCAAAAATTAATTTACCCGAATGACTCTCAACTGTTGATACCGGAAAATTTGGAATACTCTTATAATCCAGCGAAAACTTTACTTCAATTTCTTTGACCAAACCACCCAAACCAGTGCCCAAAACAATACCTATTTCAGGCGCAAAGGGTGCATTTTCATGAATATATTCAACGGATTCAACTATTTTTTTCAACATAATTCAAAATCATTTTATCAAACTTTTCCGACTCGTTGATTTCAATTTCAATCTCCTGATAATACCAGGGGAAATTTTTTATCATTGATTTTAACTCGTCGCCCATCAAACGCATGGCATCTTTTTCAGTGGTGAGAAGTATGGTTTGCGGACCAGCAAATTTATCAAATAAACTGTGAATTTCATTGATTTCACCTGCTTTAAACCGATGATGATCGGCATATCTGAAATGATGCAGTATTTCATTGTGCTCTGATATCTTGCTTACCAATGGTTCAGCATTCGCAATTCCAGTTACCAGAATGACCTGGAATCCTTGCAGAGACTCAATGACAGATGCATCGATTAATGATCGGACAACCCCGTATTTTAATCGTGAAAAGTAAAGCTCTTGCCCGGAATTCAGTTTTAATTTCTGTCTGACTTCATTCTGATTTATCCTTTCAAAATCAGGACATTTTGTAACAATGACGGCTTGTGCCCTTTTTTTTCCGAATCTGAACTCACGCAAATTACCAACAGGAACAATAAAATCTGCATAAAACGGAGCATCGTAAGAAGTCAGCAAAATGTTTAATCCGGCATGAATGGACCGGTGCTGAAATGCATCATCCAGCAGAATAAGGTTTGTTTCAGGTTTCTCACGACAGATATCCATTACTCCGTGAACCCTGTTAGCCTCTGCCGCAACAGTAATTTCATTTCCAAATTTTCTGTGATATAGAAGTGGTTCATCTCCCAGATTTTCCGCAGTTGCAAATGAGTCAGCTATTCTGAAACTCCGGTCTTTTCTTCCAAAACCTCTGCTCAAAGCCGCCAGTTTGTATTTGTCCTTAAGCAATCTGATCAAATATTCTGTATGAGGTGTTTTGCCTGTTCCTCCCATACTGAGATTTCCAACACATATCACCGGTATGCTGAATCTGGAAGATTTAAAAAATGATGCGTCATACATGAAATTTCTGCACAACACAATCAGTCCGTAAATCAGCGCAAAAGGAAAAAGAAGAAAACGCAGCCATTTCATACCAGTACAAAATTAACCTAAATCCCTGATTCCTGCCAACTCATCCGATTCAACGAAAAATCAGCCGATGCGATCAATTGATCAATTCTTTTGAAAATCCGGAAAGAAAACTCAGCACAACTGAAATTTCACCCTAATTTCATACACAAATTGATTGACAATGAGATCATCACGTTTAATAACTTTTTATTTTTCGATTAGCATTCTAACAGGCTGCGGATCTGAAAATACCCTCACTGAAAAGTCTGGTCAGAATCCAATACAGGAAACTAAATCAGATACACTGGCTTCAAATGACACTATTGATCAAATCGCAGTTTCAAATCCTTATCTGGACTCTTTTTATCTGGACTCAGAATATAAAGACGGTGAGCTGATTTATGGATACAAAAACAGATTTGGAGATAGAGCCATTAAAAATCAGTATGAACTGGCAGGCGCATTCTATCAGGGACTGGCGCCCGTAATCAGAAAAGGTAAAAGTGGATTAATAGATTCAACCGGAAAAATGATTCATGTTTTTGAAGGCTATCAATTAGCAAGCTGGAACAATGAATTGAGTGGTATGGATGAACTTTTCAACATGGATGAAGGCATGTATCTGGTGACGGATAAATCAGAAAAGTTTGGCTACGTAAACCAAAATAATGAACTGATTATTCCAATTGAATATGATTGGGGAAGTGAGTTTTCAGAAGGAAAGGCAGTGATTGTAAAAAATGAAAAATATGGTTTTATTGATTCAACCGGTCAGCTTCACGGCAAAATTGAATACAAATTCGCGCGTCCGTATTCCGAAGGTTTGGCAGCAGTAATGCTTAAAGATAAAATTGGATTTATTGATCACGCAGGAGCCTATGTGATTGAACCTGCTTTCAGAACTGCGTTTTCATTTTCTGAAGGACTTTGTGCCGTTTCGTATTCCAACGAACACACCCATTTCTTTTTTATAGACAGAACAGGAAAAGTTATAATTGAAGGACCCTTTGACAATGCTGAATCATTTAAGAATGGTGAAGCGATTGTAGAAAAACGAGGTAAAAGTCGCGTAATTGACAAGACAGGAAAAGAACTTAGAAAACTGGATTACGATTATTTTGCTGGTTGCTGAATAAATCAAAGCACGATTTATGGAATTTTTATAGGTTTGTGCATCTACAAGTTGAATGAGGTTTACACATTGTTTAATCATATTCATTTTAATCACTTTCACTTCGCCAGTTCTGGCGCAGTCATTGGTTATTGCAGGTAAAGTAACCGATCGGGACGGTTATGAAATTCCCTACGCACGGGTTTATTTTCAAAAAAATCAGGAAACCAAATCAAGAACAAATAAGGATGGTGAATTTTATATTTCTTATCAGAGTGGGAATTATGATTCATTAAAAATTGAGCATGTTGCTTATCAGGATTACACCATTTTCATTTCTAAAAAAACTGAAAAAAGAGCATTGAATGATACCATCTGGTTAAAAATGACTTTGCTTGATTTAACACTTAAAGACATTGATATTGTTGCCAGAACAGAAACACCTGATACCGTTTTTGGGACACAAGATTATAGTGTAGAGGATTTTGAATTTGATAAAAACGGAAATCTTGTTTTACTGACTTATGAAAAAAATATTCAAAGCGGTTCAGTACTTAAACTCATTGGTTCTGACAACAAAGTACTCGACAATTTTTATGTACAGGGAGAAGCCATTGAATTACAAACAGATTTCAGAAATAACATTCATCTGGTAACTGAAGATGCTGTCTATCTCATCCAGATTCAATCACAGATGTTTGATGTTTATCTGGAAGACAGAGATTATTATTTCAGATATATATCACCGGTAATTGACACCATTGGTGCCAACATCTATTTTTCAAATTACTCAGAATTATATCCGGCATTTGACTATTATGAATTCAATCGAAAAGATTCAGTTTACAATTGTCTGCTGAAAATTCAGGATGATTTGATGATGGAATTGTACCGTTCAGAATTTAAATATGTAGATGCCCGAACAAAAATATGGGCACATCAAAAACAAATTGAAACGGGTATTGACAAAGAAATTTGGGTTGGTGCTGCGGTGTTTACCAATTCAGTTTATTATGAACCACTCTACGCCCCATTATTTAAAATTGGATCAGACAGTATATTGATTTTTGATCATTATTCAGATCAGCTTTTTTTATATCGGCCGGGCTTTGGAAAAATAGACAGCACTGCAATTAATTATCATAAAGACGCACGCAAATCAGGATGGGAACAACCACTTATTCAGGATGAAGTCAATGGAAAAATCTACGCACTCTATGAAAGAGGCGGATACAGTTATTTACACGAAATTGATTTGACCGACGGTTCTATCAAACAATCTTTTAAACTCTATTACAAATACGTGGATCGATTGAAAATTAAAAATGGCAGAGTGTTTTACATCTACCGGCCATTTGAATCAGTGCAGAAGAAGTATATTTATAGTGAGGGGCTTTAAGGCCGCTGGGCAAAAGGGAAAAGGAAAAAGTAAAAAGCTTGTCAGACGCAATGAAATGGAGGCTGAGACAAAGGGCAATGTGTGAGGATGAATATAAACTTACTCACCGAAGGCTGAGGTTTTTAATGCAGATACACCACTGTTTAATATCCGAATAAAGTAACTTGATTAACTCCCCCCGAAGGCTGAGGTTTTTAAAGCAGAAATGCCACGGTCTAATTTTCTGATAAATTAACATGATTAACTCCCTCCCGAATGCTGAGGTTCTCGAAGCTGAGGCAATTACGCTTTCTTCTTCCTCTTATTCTTTACACGTTCACCGGTCACAGCAGAGCGCGGACCTTTTAATTTATTGATGAAACGAGGTTGTTTTTTTGTGGCGCCAGTCTTTTTATTCTTCTTGTTTTTTTCTTGGACATTTTCTACTGGTGCTACAGCGTTTGTTCCACTTCCGTTTGGTGCATCCGGATCAACCGGGTTTGTCCAGATATCATCTACTTCAACAAAGGCAATTTCATCTTCATCATCAGTTGGAATGTATTTTCGCACCGTTTCATTTTCGTCATTGTACGCTATAAAATCTTCATAATAGACCCAAATTCCATTCTCCCATTTGTAGCCGTCATACGTCATATCCGGAATATAATAATCCCAAATTCCTTCCAGCTGTGGTGTTTCAGGAACCAGGTGATCAAAAACAATCGCTCCTAATTTATCATTCATGCGCACTGAAATAATTGCTTTTTCTGAATATTCGAAAAATACCCTTCGCAATAAATGATTTGATCCGGGAGCTTCTTGAAATAAAGGATAACCCATACGCAGTGATTTTCCTTTGAAGTAAAAAACATCGAGAATTTTTCTGTTCGTAGAGCGGTCATTTCCATTATATCCAAAAATGGTATAAAGTGTTTTGTTACCTTTTTTTACGGGTATAATATTGTAATACAAGGCACCGTACCAATGATCGGCCGTGAGTGTATGTTCTGGTCTTGGTGTTATCGTTAATCTGTCTTCAGTCAGTTCAATAACTTCATTTTCTTTATCATCTGGTTTTACCAGATAACAGAAATGGGTGTGCAAGCCAAATTCATCTTCCACATTCCAGTTGAATAATCTGAAAGCTCCATCCGGAGAAGAAATTGTGGACATAGTTGTCCAGGATGCAAATGGATAATCAAAGACTCCAGGATAAACCAGAAGATTTTTCATCTCTTCTTTTAAATCCATGTTCACCATTTCACGTTCCATGTCTGTTTTTACAGCACGTAGCATGGTCAGCAAATCACCAATTTCTTTTTCCTTTCTGATTAAAAAAGTATCATTCTCAATTCCTTTGCTGAAGGCAAAAGAAGAAGTCAATAATACAGATATCAGAAAAATTCTCATGCTTTATTAACGCAATTGGTTTGTTTGGTCACAATCAAAGTTACGGAAATTTATCCAAATTCCCTGCCAAGCTTGAACTGGCCAGCATTTTCGTATACGTAATCCAGATATCTTTTGTTATAACCCTAAAATAAAAGCCGAATTATACCGGCCACAAATTGGCACTTTGAAAGAACAATATTAATTTTGCCAAAAATTGAAATTTATGAGTTTGTCAGAATTATTTGAAAGCGGTGAAAGAAAAAAAGACCGTTGTCATTTTAGAAATATGGTCATGATTGCACGCGCTGATGGTGCTATTTCAGCAAATGAAAAAACATTACTGGATAAAATTGGCACTAAACTGAATCTGACTCCTGAACAAATTCATGACATTGCAAAAAATGCAAAATCATTTAATACAACTGCTCCTTACGGAAGAGAAGAGCGTTTTGAACAAATGATCAATTTGGTTCAGATGGCTCAGGTAGATGGTCACATTTCTGATGACGAAATGAACACCTTAGAAAGAGTAGCGGTTGGAATTGGATATAGAAATCTGGATGAAGTGGATGTTGAAAGTATCCTGGCGCTGATTTCACGCGGTGAAAGCACTGAAGGAATCATGGACGAACTACTTTATTAAAATCTGATTTTTCTTTTTAATTTTAATCTGCAGTCAACTTCAATTAAGATTGGCTGAAGGGTTTCATGTATTCATTCAAACAGATAACTTTTTTGTTTCTTGCCGGATTATTATCGGGGCTATCAGGATGTACTGTTTTCAAATCAGGTAAAAAACCGGTTGAACTTGAAATTCGATACAACGAAGGTCATTACATTAATTATGGCAGAGTTGTACCGGTTGAATTCTTTGTAAAATATTCCAACGGCAAGGAAAAAGAAGTAACTGGAAAAGATGAATTAAAAGTCACTTGTGCAGGTGCATATTATTCGAATGGATCTTTTCAGATTGATGGACTTCCAAAAAAAATATCATCCAATCAGGTAAAAATTTCCGCTACTTATACCAAAGATGAAATATCATTGAAAGATGAAGTAACCATTCCGTTTAATTATAAAGGAGATATTGAAATTGCATTTACCGGCAAACAAGGATCAACCGGAAGCCCGGGTGAAAATGGAGTAACACCATTATTATTCAGAGATGGAAAAGAGGGAGGCGCAGGTGGACCTGGTGGTGATGGTGGTTCGGGAGATAATCTGACTTTATATGTCTGGAAAGACAGCATGGAGTTTTATTATATCCGTGTCAATAATCTCACCTCTACTCAAACCTACATTTATAAAATCAAAAAAACAGATTATCGTTTTCACATGAATGTTTCTGGCGGCCAGGGCGGAACTGGCGGAAGAGGCGGTTCAGGAGGTGATGGCAAAGATGGATCCAATTCAAACAACAAAGTAAAAGCACCAGGTAACGGCGGCATGGGTGGCATGGGCGGAATTGGGGGTACTGGAGGTAAAGGCGGAAACGTCTATGTTTTTATTCACCCAAACGCTGCAGATATTCAGCACATTTTCAGTTGCAATAATTTTGGCGGTAACGGTGGTTATGGGGGTGAAGGTGGTTCCGGCGGCAGAGGCGGAACTCCGCTTGAAGGTCAAACTGCAGGCTCAGCCGGAGTGAGTGGTTCAAAAGGTTCATCCGGCTATAATGGTTCGGCCGGAGATGTATTTACCATTCTTGTTGAAAATTTTGATATTGAATATTGAGGTCGTGTTTCAGTGTATATTTGTGATACATTGATTTAAAAACATGAACTATAAAATCTCTTATACCAAACCAAATTCACAATACATTCCAGTAGAAGCAGAATTTGAAATTGGAAAATCAAAAAACAAATCATTTGTAGAAATTCTTTTGCCAGCATGGAGACCAGGCAGATATGAACTTGGAAATTTCGCAAAAAACATTCATGGATTTTCAGTGGTAGATGACAAAGGAAAAAAATTGTCTTTTGAAAAAACTGCCAAAGATGTTTGGAAAATCAATTTGAATAACACCAAAAAAATTAAAGTCAGATACAATTATTTTGCATCAGAATTAAACGCAGGATCTACGTTCATGAATGATCAGCAGCTGTATGTCAATCCGGTAAATTGTCTGATGTACATGAAAGAAAAGCTGGATGAAAAATGCACACTCACTTTAAATCTGCCTCCAAATTTTAAATTAGCATGTGGAGCAAAGCATGCAAAGAATGTTATCAGCACCTCATCTTTTCATGAGTTGGCAGATTCACCTTTTATTGCCAGTGCAACTTTACAACATCATTCTTACAAAACAAAAGGCGTTTTATTTCATCTTTGGTTTCAGGGCGAATGCCGCCCAGAATGGGATAAAATTTTACCGCACTTTTTAAAATTCACCGATTCACAAATTGAAAAATTCGGTTCTTTTCCGGCAAAAGAATATCACTTTTTATTTCAGATTTTACCTTATCCAAATTATCACGGCGTTGAGCATACCACCAGCACCGTTCTGGCTTTGGGTCCCGGGTATGAAATCATGAAAGAAGGATACGATGATTTACTGGGAGTATGCTCGCATGAATTATATCATGCGTGGAATGTAAAAACCATTCGTCCGGCAGACATGTTTCCTTATGATTATTCCAGAGAAAATTATTCCAGACTTGGTTATGTGTGTGAAGGGGTAACAACCTATATGGGTGATTTATTTCTGGCGGAATCTGGCGTAAAAGATTTTGCGTGGTATAAAACAGAACTGGAAAAATTACTTCAAAAACACTTTGACAATTTTGGACGTTTCAATTATTCCGTTGCTGAATCAAGTTTTGACACCTGGCTGGATGGTTATGTACCCGGCGTGCCAAACCGCAAAACAAGTATTTACAATGAAGGCGCTTTGCTGGCAATGGTGACCGATTTAAAAATCAGAAAAAAAACGCAGAATAAATTTTCACTGCATGATGTCATGTCAGAATTGAATCAAAAATTTGCACTGAAAAACAAAGGATATACGGAAGCGGATTACAAAAAAACTGTGGAGAAATTTTTAGGTGAAAAAGCCGACAAACTTTTTGAAAATTATTTCTACGGTTTACATTCGTTTGAATCTATTTTAGTGGAAGCATTTGAATCAGTTGGGTTGAATATAAAAATGAGTCCTCACCCACTCCATTCCCTTGCTATACTTGGTGTCAAAACGCAATTAGTAATAGACAAAACCATTGTCAAACTAATTTCACCCGGTAGCACAGCTGATTTGGGACAGGTGCAGGTAGAAGATGAAATTGTAGCTGTAAACGGTTACAAAATCAACGGCAACTTAGACAAATGGGTAGAGTATTTTAAAGACTCACAAATTGAGTTAACCATCAACCGAGCCGGACGAATTTTAAATTTAATTTGTCCGCATACCAACAAAAGTTATTTTCCGGTTTATAGTGTGATCAAAGCAAAAGCACCTTCTAATTTGGAAAAAAGAATTTTTAAGAAATGGTGTGGTGGGGATTGGGATAAAGCAGTGATTTGAATGTCACTTTGAAAAGGAAGATGAACATCCCTAGAATTATGGATTGGTGAGAATTTGTTTCAAATTCGCTGCAGTTAACATCCAGAAATTATTCATCAGTTTCAGCTGTTTCAGTTGAAACTGATTTTGAAACAAAAAGAGCCACTCGTTTATGAGCAGCTCTTTTGATTATAAAATCATTGAATAAATAAAACCATTTCTGACTTTACTCAGGTTATTGTTTTTCAAAAACCATTTCCTGATCATTGCTTAAAAGCACAAATGATTTTTCATCGGCAGATTTAACATTAAACGTCAACGTTGTACCTGCCGAAATAGCAATACCGTTGTTGTCACTCAGTGATAAGGTATTGTTTTCAACTTTATAAGGGCCAAAGCCATCACCCATATTGGCAGTGCCATTATCATTGAAACAAATATTGGTTCCAAACATCGATGGTCCGGCAGTTAGATTCCAGCAGGTGCGGCCATCCTGGCAAAATGTTTCTTTGGTAACATTTAATACTTCA
>Ga0268298_10001346_pt1 | contig 29144 bp, 23 predicted proteins | sample WWTPWeurt_MetaG_FD_194462 | JGI IMG/M metagenome (GOLD analysis project Ga0268298, IMG submission 194462) | Activated sludge microbial communities from WWTP in Nijmegen, Gelderland, Netherland - WWTP Weurt | ecosystem: Engineered > WWTP > Aerobic digester > Activated sludge | place... | reverse complement strand
AGCTTTTGCGGAATTGGTTGGAAATAAACAGTCCTACATTATTCCTTCATCGGAGTATAGTATTTCAAAGTATCATTACTATGTTAAGGTTTCTAAGTCGGAAAGTTGTGATACATGTGCAACGATCTGCTGGTTTAATTATCCCGGTCTGGGTGTTTTAGGAAGGAGTGAAGAACCTGCTCCGGGTATCGATCAGCAATTGAATATTTATCCGAATCCATCTTCAGGAAGTTTTGTCCTAGAAATGTACAACAGGGCGACGAGAACCTATGACGTGTCAATCAGGGACATACAAGGCAGGCTACATTTTCGGGACAAATGGACCGCAATTCCGGGGACTTCTACTTTGAGGCCCGAACACGTATTAGGGAGGTGGCCTTCCGGTTTGTACTTAGTGAGCTTGTCAGATGGATTGCACGAGCCGATTATTCAAAAGATCGTAGTAGAGTAGATTATAATATCCACTGAAGTTGAATCTCATGTTATCTATCATGATGTGTATTTATGTCACAAGTCTATACATTGATGAGTCTCAGCGGAGTCTGAAATGTAGTTCAAGTTCGAAAATTTTGATGCTGACTTTAGATAGTACACCTTCACTGCCAAAGATCCCAACATCAGAATTTCGACAACGCAGCGCCGACGATATGATCGCAAGATACCTGGTATTGTCTCGTTTTGACAGAAAGGATAGTACGACTTGTACAAGCTGGGCAGCTATCGAAGACTGGAATAAGCTTTTTTTTCCCAATGCTACAGTTTTTGACGAGCTGTCTGAGTTTTCACAGATGCTCTATTTTGAAGATTTCAGCGCCCAATTTAAAAATATGTGCATTGATAGCAGCAGTGTCAGGAGGACTGACCAGTATTCACGATTGCGGGATTTTAATCGACGGAAGTGGACAGTAGATAAGGAGTTTGATCCTCTGAGACCCTACAATTTATTTTATGTCATTCAGAAGCAAGTTTACTATAGAAGCAAGACGACCAACCGATCCTTCGGACCGCGTACCATTCTACTACAACTACAACTTGTCATGGATGAATACGGACAGAGATGCCAGATAGTTGAGATAAGACCATATCAGGTAGAAATAGAGTCATCGAAGCCAACAAAAGTGCATTCAACATTTCCAAGTATTAAAAATCCTCTCAATAAATAGAATTCGCCATGATCACGAGAAGAAATTACCTATTAAATAGCGTCTTACAAGCACTGATGAGCATATTCACTTTCTTTGGATTGTCAGGGCAATCAGTGACGCTCAGATTGGGAGAATTTGATAATAAATGGAATTTCCCATCATCCGAGTTGGACGAATCGGTGACTACTATCAACGAGCATTTGACTCGGTATCTAAAGCTAGCACAACTTAAGGATCCTCTGGAGACGGAAATGAGCACAGCAAGTGCAGACAAGTTCATCACTTTGTTCAGAACCTCACCTCCGGCCAAGATCATGCAAGATTATATACAACCTATGCCTTCCCAAGCCGTGAGCGTTCACCAGTATGTGTCAGGAGCCAGAGAGGCGTTCCTTTCGGAAGGTCTGACTCAAAAGTTTATCGCGTGGGATTTGCTTGAAATTATACAGGAGAAAGCGATGCCATATTATTTTGCCAGAGTGAAGTGTAGCAAGAAAGTTTTTCAACGGATAGGCGAAGACGGTAAGATGGATTACAGTTTTGATCAAGGAGAAATTATTGAGTTGATTTTTACCCTGAGGTTAAAAAAAGGCGATCCTGATGATATAAAAATTTATTCTATACTGAGTAAAAAAGCCGATCCTGAATATTATAGTATGTTGGAAAAGCAAGAATATCGCGAAGAAGTTGTTGCGAGTAACCCGTCAAATCCACGTCCTGTCAAACAGAAACAAGTCACTGAAGAAGACAATGAAGATTTGACAATGCAGAAAGAAAAACTTGCAGAAGAATTGAACAAGAAGCGTATGGAACAAGCGGAAGAAGAGAAGAAAATAATTGAGGAACTTGAAGCAGAAAAAGCCAGAATTGTAAAAGAGGAGGCGTATCGCAAAATGATACAGGAAGAAAAGGTCAAGCAACAGAAAGAAGAGGAACAAAAACGGATGTCAGAATTGGAAGAGGAGAGAAAGCGAGCCAAAGAAGAAGAACAACGAAGGTTGGAAGAGCTTGAATTGGAGAAGAGCAGAGTTGCTGAAGAGAAGCGCAAAGTACAAGAGGCACAAGAAGAACTTGCTCAGATGAAGCAAGAACAAGAGATACTGAAACAGAAAATAGAGAAGGAAAAATTGGAAAAAGCAGCTAGAGAGTTAGAAGCAGAGAGACTCAAAAAAGAAGCACTTGAACTAGAAAATAAGAAAATGGAGGAGGAGCTTGCACAGCAAAAACGAGAGGCAGAAAAGATTGCACTACAGGCCCAGAAAGAGAAAGAAAAGCTTGAGAAAGAAAAGTTGAGAATGGAGTCTGATAAGCTGAGATTAGAACAAGAAAGAATACAGATTGAAGAACAAAAGAAACATTTGGCAGAACAAAAGAAAGTAGAAGCAGAAAGGCAAGCACTCTTGAATCAGAAAAATAAAATTGAAGAAGAGAAACGAGCACTTGAATTGGAGGCAAGCCGCTTAAATGAAGAAAAATCAAATTTGAAATCCAATATAAAAGATCAACGAGAGTCAAATGCAAACGTAGAGCAAAATTCTGTAACTCAGAAGGAAATAAATTCAAAAGATAAAGATTTCGAAAATGAAACTTATTATGCAAAACTGGAAGAAGAAAAGAAACAGAAAATGTTGAAGGAGCAAAAATTCGAAGAAGAAAGTGATGAGTCATCCGAGGAAGATTTGCGCAAACTTATTGAAGAAAAAATAGCCTCAGAGAAAAGGAAAATAGAAGAAGAGAATAAGTTATCATCAAAAGCAATAGAGAGTAAAATCCCCAATAATAAAGAAGAAAATATTGGAACAAAAGATGAGAATACCGGTGAAGATAATGGAAGTGTGTCTAATAGTGAACAACCTAAGTTTGAAAAGCAGGAACTTGAGGGTGAAAACGAGAAAAGCAACAAGACGACCAATTTTAAAAATAATAAATCAAAAGATTCGAGACGTCAAGTAAAAAAAGAGACAATTGCAAAAAGGAAAAATCGAGATGTAGCATCAAAGAATGTAGAGAAAAAACAGAATAAGGGTAATCATAAGCAATCTACTCAGCCGCAGGAAGTGATTCCTACAAAAGCAGATACAAGCGGATTGGTCATTGCACAGGCCAAGATAGACCCTGAAATCCCTGATCAAATCAGATTAGAGATCATGGACCAATTGCAATTGTTGATTCAAATGTATAGAAAAAAAGCAGGATATCATGATGAAGAAACTGGAGCATTCAGCGAGGATTATATGAATTTCATGGATCGGTATTACAGCGGGGAGACAGTGTTGTACAATGATATGGATGAAGTTCCTCAAGACCTTCATATGGAGCATATTAATTATAGGGACAGGATTTATAGCAATATGAGTTCAAGTGGTTTAAGATTTTCACTTTTCGAAATGAAATTAATGTCTGTATATTCTGACCCATTGGACAAATATCACTATAAGGCAGAAATTCATTTCAAAAAACAAATGTTTAACATGATTAGAAATAATGTAAACGTTGTTGATGCACCCGGAGAAAGAGTTTTCTCTATGAAAATGACGGTAAATATACCTAAAGATGCAGTCAAGGAAATGACTATAATCAGAGTAGACAATCAGTTTTTTACGTGTAGTCCGGAAAGAGTGACAAAGCAATTGGATATTTATTTAAGTGGAATGTACCAAATTCTTAAACCAAAATTCCAAAACCTTGTCGTCTTGCAAAATGTAAATAATTCATCTCTAAACGTAAATGATCCATCAAATATCCATGTATCTAGTCAGGACCATAGTTATAATCTGGATCAATACTTTGAGCTAAATTCAAAATTACCGCCAATAGGAATTGGAATTTCTTGGCGAAGTAATGGATGGCTACCTAAAAAGAAATGCAATAAACCCATATTTATTGTATTGGGTTTGAGTATAACATATCAGACATTTGGACTGAGTCTGAAAGATAGATTTGAATATAAATACATAGAAGTCGAATCACAAATAGCATCTGATGATAAACCCTATAAGAAAGAGTATCAAAGAATAGTGGATATTCAAAGCGTTGAAGAGAGCTACCGGCTGATTCAGACAGGTTTGGATATAGGTCTTCAGTACAGAATCATGAAAAAATATAGGTCTTCAGCATTTGTAAGTTGTGGAGTTCGACCTTATTACCAGTACATCAATAACTCGAAAGTATCAAATTATGCTGTAAATTATGATGCAGAGTTACCTTATGGAGAGTTCGGATATCTTTCGAGTTTGAAAGAAAAAAGTAATTATGATGATGTAGAAAATTTTGATTTCTATTCTTTGAATCCGAAGACATCAAATCCAATTTACGGGTCGGCAATGGGAATTTTATCGCTTGGTTTATATGGAGCAGTTGACTTTCAAAAAAACTTTAAAAAATGGGAAAATCTGGGATTTTACACTGGAGTGTTTGCAGAAACAACGGTTTATTCAAATTCGTTGGACCAAAGTATAAGTTCGGAATCAAAGAAACCTCTCAATTTCTCTCAAAGTAATGGTGAACCTGTACTTCATAGTAGTCTTAAATCGATCAAAAATATGAGTATAGGATTGAAAATAGGAATGACCTATAAATTGAATTAAAAATGATAAAAATGAAGAGTTGTCTGATATATTCTATAGTTATTCTGCTGAGTATTGGTGCGAGTGCTCAGAAAAAGGTATTGGGGATGCCGGAAAAATTTAAATTACCGGAGGATCGATTTGAAATTGTTGCAGAATATAGTGATTACATCAGAGAAACAGGGAGAAAAATTGAAGGTGGCACACCTTGGATGGTTATTTCTGATAGACCAAATAATCCACTCTTTGCCTCTCCGCGAGGCAAGGAATCAGGAGTTTATATGGACTTCAAAGAAATTGGATATGTTGTTGAAGAAAGTGAAGATTGGGTAAAAATAAGTGTTGCTCCCAAAGTAGATAAGGCAACGTATGAAATTACCAAAGAAGGGAGAGCTGTAGGATGGATAAAGAAAACTGATTTGTTGTTGTGGAGTAGTTCTATAGTAGATAAAAGAACAGGAATACATCGCAAAGTATTTCTGATCAATGAGGCTGATAATATAACAACCATATTAAAACAACAGGATCCTGATATTGTGGATATTTTTTCAGGACCTTTTTCAGAAAACAAGGAGCCTGAACTAAAAATTTATAGTTTTTACTTTTTGCTGAAGCAAGAGAACAATAGATTCTTAATTGCTCAAAATGTCAACTTGAACAATATTAATGCAAAGATTGAGATTATCGGATGGGTAAAAAAAGGTAAATGCACTGTATGGAATACCAGAATCGCGCTAGAACCAAATTTTGACAAAGAGGCTTTTATTGAAAGAAAAAATAGTGGAAGAAGAGCCTTGTGTTTTAGAACTATCCAGTCAGCAGAACAATATTCCAATACAGGAGTGTCTAATCCAGAAATGGTAATGTTTGATAGAGATCCGGTAACTTTTGATCAATCAATGTTGGCAAGAACAGATAGCAAAAGATTTCCCGGTAGCGTTGTTCGGTATCCAATGTTGGCAAAGCCAACAGCTAATATTTTCAGGAGTGGAGTAATAGGAGATATTCATATCAAAACAAATAATTCAAATCAATTTGAAGCAAACATACTTTCAGAAGTGACCTATGCAGGGATCAATGAAAAATCAAAATTGCTAGATGCTAAGAGTAAGAATATAAATATATTATTTGCGATTGAAGGCACGCAGCAAGTTAATAATCTGAAGCCGGGAATATTGAAAGCAATCAACACTGTAGAAAACTTTTTTAGAGGGTCATACCAACTCAGAATGGGAGCTGTTATTTATAGGGATGAATATGAAGCAGTAGCAAATAGAGATGTAGAGCTTATCAAACTCAGTTCTAACATCTCAGAATTTAAAGAAAAAATTAATAGCTCTATTTTTGATGATGTTAGAAGTCAGGATAGTGATTTTTCTTGCCTTCATTTTGCCTTGAATAAGGCCATTGACCTGGTTGGCTTTAATCCTCAGGAAACAAATGTGATTATAATAATTGGTGAGAAAGCCGATTTTTCAACTGAGAGAAGAAGGGCAGCTGACGTGAGCAACATCAGATTAGTAAGTGTAAATGATATTATGCAAAGACTAAAACTGATTAACGCTCACATATGTGGTATACAGTTGAATCAAGAAGCTTATTCTTCAAACAAATTCAGAATTGATTTGAAAAACATTTTGTTAGAAACTTCCAAGGCGCAGTATAATGATTATAAAGGACTTAGTCAATCTTTGGAAGGAAAAATCAACTTTGGAACACCGGAACCTGATGAATCCGATGCACAAATGATGATGATCAAGCAGTCTTCAAACTGTATGTATTCATTCTCTCCAATGAATTCAATAATTGGAGATCAAGAAATTGTTAAAAGTTTGAATTTATTTACCGAAAAAGTAATTTCAAATATATCAGCGGTTGAAACTGAGGTTACGAGCAGTACACTGGTAAAGGGAAATAAATTAGAGAATAGCGCAGGAGAGTTTTCTGCTGCTGTAGCTAAACGGATAAACAGTCTGTTGAAAGAGACAAAAATATCTCCGTCAGAATTTTCAAAGGTGCTTTCAGATAAATACAAACTGTATACAAATGTGTATGTACCAAGGATTGTAAGTGGATCTCAAAATGAGATTTTTTCTTACGTCCTCTACATGCCAAAAGGAGATTTAAAAAGATATTGTGATGATTTAAGAAAGTGTCTGAGTGCACAATCCGATGCAGCAGATAAAAAACGGGAGTCCCTATATGCCGCAGTACTATCATTGGTGAAAAAACTATCAGGATCTATGGAAATGGATCCCAATATGACAGCTAATGATCTCTTTTTGTATATGCAAGGGATACAAAAGGAAGGACTTAGTCTGAAAAACGAAAGATCATTTTATCTAAAAGACATCCTTAACGAAGCTAAGGTGAAAGATAAGGAAATTGATGAATTTTTGGAACGGATACAGTCTAAGTACGATATATTAAATGATATTTATCAACAGGATAAAAGATACGAGTTTTCATATTCAACAAGTAGTGGCGATCTGTATTATTGGATTTCAAGTGAAGATGCATTTTGATGAAAGAGGAAAGACTATTTTTATTGTCGGAAGTGAGCTTCGGATATGATTTGAAGAAACCAACTCTGTATGTACCACATCTGGAAATACAATCCAATCAACTTATTTTTGTAGTAGGAGTATCAGGCATTGGAAAAAGTACTTTCTTAGAAGGTCTGGGATTGATGAATGATACTATTTTAAGTGGCGGATGTTGGTATAGTAATGGAACAATAACGGATTTGAATGCTATCTGGAAATCTGAAGATAAAGTGATTTCAAAGTTCAGAGAAGATAATTATAGTTTTATATTTCAGGATACAAATTTAATGCCTAATTTTAGTGTAGGTGAAAATATGGGAATGGGAATGATGATGAATGGTCAAAGTATGATCGAAGTAAAACCTAAACTGCTTGAATGGATGGAAAAAGCTGACTTGCCATTGTCTATTTTTGATAGGCATATTTCTGAAATATCAGGCGGACAGCGACAAAGATTGGCATTCATACGAGGAGTATGTCAGAATTTCGAAGTTCTTTTCGGTGACGAACCAACGGGAAACCTTGACAAGATCACTACTTTCAAAGTGATGAGTTTATTAAAAGAATTGTTGGTTAAGTCGAATAAAACAGGAATTATCGTATCACATGATCTCGAATTAGCATTAAGCTTGGGAGATGTAATATTACCTATTCTACCGTCAGAGCCGGCATTGTTGTCCCAGGAAAACCAATGGACTAGAAATAATAATGACTGGTACACAAAAAATGAAAAAGTAGTTGACCCAATCACCAAAATTACACAAATATTGAGTCACATATGAAGAGTATTGTGAATTATATATTGGATCACATTTCAGGAAAGGAAGGTTCATTTGATTATGTATTTTTTAAAAATGAGTTTTATGCTTTAAATGGAGTGAATCTAAAAAAGTTGAGTTCTTTACTTTTAATCGTTTTGGCTTCCTTTCTTTCTATAAGTTTTGCTATCAATAGTTTAAATAATCTTGAAAGGAGAATGAATAACCCATTTACTAATTGGGTTGATATGACTGTGTCTAGAAGTATCCAAGACTCGGTTCCAAGGATTAAAGAATATTTTGGAAATGCCATCCAGCAGAAAAAATTCAATATACAAGATATCAAAGGTTATGTGCGCACCCACCAGAGATTTTATAGAAAAAATTCATATGAGCAAAACATAGGAATAGGACGTAGTATAGAAGCTTCATCACAACTGGAACATGCTATACTCAGCTCATCCAATGTTTTATACGTGCAAGAAGAAGTTCATTCTGAAATGTGCGCCATCATAATTACTGAAAGTTTTTTGAGAAAGCTAGGATTTGAGCCCGGTGTGAAAAAGCTGTGTATAAAATTGAGCAGTGGGCCAATTTTGGTTTCAGTAAAAGCTGTAGTAAGGCAAATACCCAATTTGTGTGATTTTGTGCTTACCAACAGGATGTACAATTTACTGGTTAGTGAAAGTGGAAAAACAGGATTTGTTAACTTCAGTTTTGGTACGAATGTGATACATTTCTTTTCTAATGAAAATTCACTAGACCTTATTTTAAATACTTGGAAGTCTCAGTATCCGGATGTGACCATTGGACAAATTGAAAAGATTGAAGAGATTAATATTAATCATCATGAAATCCTTTATAAATATGACATTGTTTTTCCTATGGACAATATTCCAGAAGAGGAAAAATTAAATTTGTTTTTCCAGAAAGTGGAGGATGATAATAAAATATTTATGCTACCTTTTTTTGAAATCAACTGTGATTTTGAAATGGATCAAATTGAAAATCCATATTATCTGGCTTTTAATTTTAATAGCTTGGACAAAATTCGACATTTCAGAGAAGAATCTAATTTATTATTTGGCGCAGAAATTAGTATGAATCAAGTAGAAGACAAAGAAAATTTTGCCATGGTTTCTGCGATGACTTACAGTATTATTATATTTTTAATGATATTTAGTATTTATTTGATCATTAATTATTTGACAAGTGTCTTTAGTTTACACCTTGAAAAATTAAAGCCAAATTTAGGTACCATTATGGCATTTGGCCTAAGTTCTCAGAGAATAATTCAACTTTACTCTAAAATTGTAATGCTCACCGTCAGTTTGTGCATAATATTTAGTATTGTATCAGTATTTCTTTTAGAGTTAATCACATCGCAGTTGAATTCTTCTTTTGGTTTTAAATTGAATGTATTAATTTTTGCCTATGGCCTGCTTGTATCATTAATATCTTTATATTTTATGAGAAAATATTTAAAATTTATTTTGATTCAGTCACCGGGAGATTTGGTTTATAAGCGTATTTAAAATGAGGATTACTTTAAAAAGACAACAGAGATTTATTTATTGCCTTTTAATGGGTGTGATATTTTATTCATGCTTTTCAGGTGAGAAGAATAAGGAGGATTATCAAATTGTATTGCAGATGAATGCTGATTCAGTGTTGTCAAAAAAAATACAAGAAGACATCGAGGCTATTCAATCTGGAACTGATACGAGTATTCATTTGAAAAAAGAAAAGATATCAGAATTAAAAAAGAAGGTAGAAGCAGCAAAAGTTTCGATGAGTCCATTTGAAAATGTGGGTTGTTGTAAAGAATTTTTACAATTTAATGAGCAAGTTGAAAATTGTTGCTGTGACTCAGTAATGGTAATTTTTAAAAAAATTGCTACTATTGATAAAATAAAAATGGTGAATACAATTATGGATACTGACCCATTTTTTACAAAATGCAAAAAAGTAAAAAACTTTAGAATCGAGGCAGATTTGTGGGTCGACAAGCTATTTCAGTGATTTTATTATTTTGATTAGATGAAATAGATATTTATCCATTCCTATAAATTTAATAATGTATGAAAATTGAAATTGTCAAACAAATAAAATTGGAAATAACTGCTGAATTAGAGAGTGTCTGTTTTAAGACATTAATTAATAAGAAAATCTAATATTTACTTTTTATATTTAAACCTAAAATTATGAAAAAATTATTATTATTGCTTATCACGATTGGCGTTTCTAAGTTTTTGACAGCGCAAGAAGAATTTAAGCCCGGATTTGGAGAAATTGGAGTAGGCTTGAACGCAAGTGGAGTATTACCTATCTTACTTGACCCAACAGATGAAACTTTCTCAGTAGGACTGAATTTTAAATACACATTGAATGACCGATTTCAAGCAAGATTAAATCTTTTGTTTGGTGCTGATAATGTTAAAGACGAGGTGGAAAAGACATCCCCAAGTTACTCAAGTGTAAAAGAAAAATCAAATCAAAATTCTTTCGTTTTTTCTCCGGGCATAGAATACCATTTTGGAGGAACAAATAGGCTGGACCCTTACATGGGTTTTGAAATTGGATTTGGTAGAACTTCGCGGTTAAAAACGGAGAGTATAGAAGTTGAAACCTTTGGCAATAACTCAATTACTTCCACTCTTAAAAATGAATCACCTGGTACGACCTTATTCAATTTAAATTATTTGGTGGGATTTAACTTCTTTGTTTTCGATAGGTTTTCTGTTGGCTTGGAAACTGGTTTTGGCTATGGCTTAGATTTAACAAAAGGAGAAGAAACTTCATTTTTTAGTAATGGTAGCACTACAGTATCAAGTTCATCGGATATAAAGAAATCTATATATGGTATTGAGAGCTTCCCCGTGACGTGTAATTTGGTTTATTACTTTGGTGATTTTTAATCATATAGAGTTATTAAATACATTTGTTTTAAGTCTGAAAGATTAGTGGGGGCTGTTTTAATTGGAGTTTTTTTATATATAAATATAGTTTTAATTTATTTTGGGCTCCCACTATTGTGTCAAATCATAGATTTTCATGATTTCTTTAAGGATTTTCGGATAATCTATTTTAAGGTCGATGATCCTACCACAATAGATGTCAAACACCCATCCATGTACGGTTAGTCCATATTCAAGATAGGCCTCTTGCACTGCAGCTGTTTTAATCAGATTGGTACATTGTTCAAGTACATTCAGCTCTGTGAGACGATTGATTTTTAGCTGAGGGTCCGTGATCTGGTCCATCTCATCCTGATGATGTCTATAAACGTCTCTGATATTCCGCAACCAGGGATTGAGGATGCCCATGTCTGTAGGAGTCATAGCTGCCTTGATACCACCACACTCATAGTGACCACAAACTACAATATGCTTTACTTTCAGGTTGCGGACTGCAAAGTTGATCACTGCCATCACGTTGAGGTCGATAGAGATGACCATATTGGCTATGTTGCGATGGATGAAAATTTCCCCGGGTTGGGCGCCCATAAGTTCTTCAGTAGTCACCCGACTGTCCGAACAACCAATGTAGAGGATTTGCGGACTCTGGCCCTGTGATAGTTTTGCAAAATAGTCAGGATCAAGATTCAGTTTATCTTGTATCCATTTTTCATTATTTTGAAATATTTTTTTGAAATCCATAAGTTTTTATTTGAATAACAAAATATTATTTGGCTTTGCCGGGTAAAAGAAATTTGATTTTCGATTCAATTGCCCATGCCACAAACCTAAACAAGCCAGGGCATTTGAACCCACTGAAGCCGTCCCGAGGCATCTCCATGCGAAAGTTAATCTAAATTGAGCTCGTCCAGGAATTTTTCTACAATATAGAAATTGGAATCTACAGCGGTCTGTATGTATTGAAAGTTAGCTAACTTGCCTGCGGTTTGAAAAAAACAGCTCTTTTCGGGATTTTGCTGTTGCTGATCTTGCAGACAGGAGGACTTGTCATGATCGGAAATCTCCGCCAATGGTTGATTAAAGTTGAAGTTTGGCTTGCTTTGGAGCAAGAAGACGAGAAAATGCAGGAAATCATCCTATCATTGGACGAGTTTGAGAAAAGTCGTATCAATACATTTGAGTTCAAATGGAAAGGTGAAATGTATGATTTCAAGTCGCATCAGATTCAAGGAGATTCTATTTACCTGATGGCACGAAAAGATGATGATGAAAATCATGTACTGAAGTGTTTGATGCATCTGTTGAGGGAAAGTCAAGGCAATGACCAATGCCTGCTTTTGCAATTTGTCAAATGGTTATCTATACCCTACACTTGCCCTGATGCCGAATGGCTAGTCTTCATAGAACATTTTAAACCAAGAAAAAATTTCTGGTATATTGATAGATTGTACTTTGTATTGACTGAATTGAACACGCCTCCGCCAAAATACTTATGGGCTTAATTTAATATTAAAAAGTTTTGTTCGAGTTACTTTAAGATCTACTTTCTTATACTTCTACAAATGAGTGGTATGTTGAAAGAGCTTTTTATCAAGCGAGACCAATTCTTTTTATTATAATCTGAAATTTAATTTCGACAAAATATTTTTTTTGATACTTCGGTGATTTATTACTTAGGGATTGACCATTGGTCAATCTGTGTGCGATGAACGAAATAGATATAAATGAATCTGAAGTCAAATTGGATTTTTGTCCCTACCAAATTATTTTAATATTCATCATGAGATTCTTTATTGAATCTCACAATTAATTAAGCTGTTTTTAAAAAATGAAAAAAATTATTTTAACAATAATATTGAGTATAGGCGGCATTGGTGCAGGAGTACAGGCTCAGAAAATTGATAGCATCGATCCTTTAACGCTCAACGAAGTGGTGATTTCGGCAAATAGAGACGAAGACATCGCAAAGAATGTAGCTCAAAGCATTAAAACCATCAGGGCTAAAGAAATTCAAAGATCGCAAAGTCATACTACAGCTGACTTGTTATCCTCTCAGGGAGTATTCGTCCAACGCAGTCAACTAGGCGGGGGAAGTCCCGTCCTGAGGGGCTTTGAGGCGAGCAGGATCATGCTTGTCCTCGATGGTGTGCGAATGAATAATTTGATCTATCGTGCAGGACATTTGCAGGATATAGTCAAAACCGATCCCAATAGTTTGGAAGCTGTAGAAATAATGTATGGACCGTCTTCTACGATATATGGAAGTGATGCTTTGGGTGGCGTCATTCATATGCAAACCAAAGATCCGAAATTGTCATCTGACGATAGTGCTAATACTTCTCTTGGAATTTTAGCCAGATACGAAAGTGCAGCAAAAGCTTGGACAACTCATGCAGAATTCAATTACGGGAAAAGAAAGTTTGCCTCACTGACTTCATTTTCGTATTCTAAATACAATGATTTAATGGGAGGAAAAAATCAAAATCCTTTTTATGATACATCTTATGGCACAAGAAATTATTATTCGGAATATTTGGGAGGAGGAAGAGATAGCGCAATTTTAAATGACAATCCATACCTCCAGATTGGAACCGGATATTCTCAGTATGATATCCATCAAAAATTTGTGTACATGCAGAATTCCTTTTTATCCCACAATTTGAATTTGCAATATTCAAATACTACTGATGTACCTCGTTACGACAGACTCACTGATCCGGGTTCCGGCACTCTATTGAAATCAGGAGAATGGTATTATGGACCTCAGTCTCGGGCTTTGGGAGCATATGATTTGAATTTTTACAAAGGAAATTCTTGGTTTGATGTGATGCGCCTAAGTCTCAACTACCAGCAATTGCAGGAGAGTAGGCACAATCGCAATTTCAATAGTTCCAACCGTAATAGTCGGACAGAAGACGTGAATTTGGGTGGATTAGTATTACATTTTAATAAAAAAATCAGGGCACATCAAATCAGATATGGTATTGATGCGCAGATGGATAGACTGAAGTCATCTGCATTCAAAAAGAATATCGTAACCGATGTGGAAAGTAAACTGGATACCAGATATCCTGACGGAACCAATCGGATGGACCAGATATCTCTATATATAACTCATAACTGGAAAATCAATAATTATCTATCCTTGGTTGACGGTCTTCGTGGAGGTTATACAAAACTTCATTCCACATTGAAAGACACTGCATTGTTGTTTCATCTACCATATTCTGATATCGAGCAAAACACACCGACTTATTCAGGAAATCTGGGTTTGATTCATACTCCTGACAATGATACGAAGTTTTCATTGTCAGTGAGTACCGGTTACAGAGTACCCAATGTTGATGACCTTTCTAAAATATTTGCTTCTTCTCGAGGAAATGTCATTGTGCCCAATAAGGATTTGAAACCGGAAAGTACCATCAACTACGAGTTCTCATTCACCAAAATCATACACAGCCATTCACAATTTGATGCGAGTATTTATTATACGGATTACAGAAATATTGCGGTAGTGGACAAGTTTACTTTCAATGGCCAAGACTCAATATTGTATGATGGTACATGGAGTCAAGTGCTTGCGAATCAAAATAAAGAAAAAGCCTTCATTTATGGATGTAATGTTCAGTGGAAATCTAAATGGGGAAAACATTTTACCGGGACTGCAGGAGTGAACTATACATACGGTCGCATCAAAGCGGAAAATGAAAATTCACCCTTGGATCATATTCCACCACTCATGGCTAGAGGATCCATGCAGTATCAGTTTGGTAAAATGGATGGCGAAATCTTTTTGATCTATTGCGCTGCAAAAAGGCTTAAAGATTATTATCTCAACGGAGAAGACAACGAGCAGTATGCTACTCCTGACGGGATGCCGGCTTGGATGACTTTAAATCTGAGATTGTCCTATTTGTTGAGTAAGCAGTTTACAATCCAATGTGGAGTTGATAATTTGTTTGATACACAGTATAGAGTCTTTGCGAGTGGCATCAATGCTCCGGGTAGAAATTTGATTCTAGCTTTGCGAGCAAATCTTTTGTAGTTTGAAGTACATTTCACTTCCATTAGTGATTAATAAGTTAACTAAATTTTGTAGTTGAAATTCTATTCTGAGTCCAAGCATCTACAAACGCATTGATTTGTGCTTTGCTTAATTTGCAAGAATGGATTTTTTGAACAAGCCATGCAGCTGTACTAGTTTATTTCTAAAATTGGTTCAATAATAATTTAAAAAGAAACTAGTTTCCTTTCTTAAAAACCTTCGTAATGACTGGCAAAGTATTGCCCGGTTCCCTCGTTATGGAGTGAAATCGAGCACTCGATTTTCACTTGAAGGAACCATTCGGTCGTGTCAAAATTCTTGATTTTACTACCAATTTGATTCTCACTGCGATCCCAAACTCGAACATCCGGGTTTAATTTTTTCCAAAGGAAGAAGTCATCCAAACATGAATTCCCAATCAGAAATCCGTTTGCGAAAATCAGGTCTTGGGTGCAGGGTCAAGACCAAATTAGGCTTTAATCCTTTTGATACGATGACCTTTTTCATCAAACCACAACTCAGCTTGGGTGCCGGGTTCACCATGATAGTTGATGGTGATTTCTTCTCCGGCAGTGATATTTTTTATCGCACGGATGTCTATGGTATTTTCTGCCAAGTCAAGCACATAAGAAGCATTTGGAAAGTCAGCATGATTGTACAATGAGCCATAGCCAAGCGCGATTGCGGCTTGATCGTCATCATGCCCCCAGACAAAGTAATAGTCGTGTAAATCAGTATGATGAATGATGTCTACCTCATGACTAGGGATGACGATTACAGGACAGATCTCTATGATACTGCCGGCAGATATATCCTCCCTGCAATACACGCCCCTACCGCTGGTTACAGAAGGTGCGAAATACAGTCCGGGAATTTGTTGCATGACAGTTTGAAAAGTTCAATTAAAATTCAACTTCATATGTCAACTGTTCGCCCTTGCGATCTACTGTTACTTTGGTTTTATCACCCTTTTTATAGTTGCTCAAAGCTTTCATATAAGCATAGATATCTTTGATGTCCATATCCCCGACTTTGACGATGACATCTCCGCCCAGCAACCCCGCTTTTTTAGCAGGTCTGTCATCCAAAACGGCGTCCACCCGCATGCCGTTACCACTGTATGAATAATCCGGCATCACGCCCAGAGTGACCTTAAAAGCCGCGGCTTGTTCTTTATTTTCGTCTTTTGTTTTTTGAAAACTCAACATAGGTTCTGAAGATAGTTGTAATACAAGGTTATAGATAATTCCCGAAATCTGGTAAATACCCTCATAGTTGACCAATGGAGAGTCGTCACTTGGTTTATGATAATCCGTATGAACTCCTGTAAAAAAGTGTAAAACCGGTATTGATTTCAAGTAGAAGGAGGTGTGATCTGAGGGTCCGACGCCGCTTTCGCTCAAAGTAAAACTGAATCCTTCGGGTTTTACTTTTTCGAGGAGCTGATTCCACTCTTTTGCAGTACCTGATCCGCTTATGGCAAAGCTTTTTTCAGCTTTGAGACGTCCAACCATATCCATATTGATCATGGCTAATACTTTTTCCATAGGGATCACCGGATTTTCGCAGTAAGCTTTGGACCCAATAAGGCCCAGCTCTTCTCCTGAGAAAGCGATAAACAAAACATTGACCCCTAATTTTTTTTGAGTGCTCAATTGTTCAGCCAACCAAAGAAGGCTCGATATTCCGCTGGCATTGTCGTCTGCACCATTATGAATGCTGTGGTCATTAGCAGCTAATGAGCCTGTGGCTCCGAATCCCAGATGATCATAATGTGCTCCTATGATGATGGTTTTGTCTGCATTTCTATTGAGAAAACCGATGACGTTGGTTCCTTTTTTGTCTTTTACAGACTTTTCATGGGGATTGGATGCGAAATCGAAGCTTTGGTAATACTTGGAATTTCCTTTTGGTTCCAGGCCAATAGCTTCCATCCTGGATGAGATATACTCCGCAGCCAGTTTTTCGCCACGAGCTGCCGTTTCTCTACCTTCGAGGTCGTCAGAGGATAGATAGACTACATCCACATGGATTTGTTGCCAGGGTCTTTGGGCCATAAGAGACCAGCAACTTAGAAAAGCAATTACCGTGATGCGTATTTTCATAAGAGATCTGATTTTTTTAATTATTTTTGATCAAGAGGGAAACAAAAATATAACGAAAAGAGTCTTTCAGAAAAAAATTGTGACATGAGGTGGATTATTGTATTGTTATCAATGCTTGTGATGGCTTCTTGTAAGCGAGGTTCCGAGGGGGATAAGCAATCTGTACTACAAAGCAAAAATGCCGGGTCTATTACCCTGCCAACCTATTGGAAAGATCCCAAGGTATTCGAGTTTCACCGGGAAGCGAGTCGCACTGACTTTTATCCATTTGAAAACACATCTCTAGCAGATGCGGGTATGATGCAGAACTCTGACCGTTACGAAAGTCTGAATGGGTTTTGGAAACACAAATATTTTTCCGGACCGGAAGAGGTGCCCGCGGGAGTAGAAAGTCAGGCTTTTGCCAGTTTGGCCTGGAGTGAAACGCCCGTACCCTCCTGTATTGAGCTCAAAGGTTTTGGGGTGCCACTATTTCGATATCACAGATTGCCGGATGGATTTCATTTTCCCTATCCACCGGAGAAAGATAATGGAGTTCAAGTGTTCAAGAGAACGTTTAAAGTGAAGGATACCTGGAAGGACATGGATTTGTTTGTAAACTTTGAAGGAGTCAGCTCAGGTTTTTTTGTTTATGTAAATGGCCTTCTAGCAGGATATTCTGAGGACTCCAGAGCCGGTTCAGAATTTCATATCACACCTTATCTGAAACCTGACCAGAACGAAATCACGGTCGTTGCATTCAGGTATTGTGATGGCAATTATTTTGAATCACACGCGCAGTGGTTTTTATCAGGAATATTTAGAAAGTCATTTCTTGTCGCAAGACCGAAGACGAGGATAAAGGATTTCTATGCCAAAACCGGATTGAAAGACGCATATAAAACGGGTACACTGGATCTGGATGTCTTGGTCCACAATAATCTCGCCGAATCCAGGAAAATGTCAATACAAGTTTCATTAGTGGATGAGTCGAAGTCTGAGGTCTTCAAAACCATCAAGGCCATTGAAGTGCCCAAAGAAGCAGAGCAATCGTACAATTTCAAAACGGATATCAGATCTGTCAAGGCCTGGTCAGATGAAATGCCGGGATTGTACAATCTTCAAATCAGCTTAATGGAATCTGACAAGATTGTCGAGGTATTGCAGTATCCTATCGGTTTCAGACAATATGAGGTGAAGAATGGTGTCTTTCTCGCGAATGGAAAACCAGTTAAACTTCATGGTGTCTGGAAAAATGAGCACCATGCTGCCTCGGCCTATACTTTGCAGCCTGCCGACATTGAAAATGAGGCAGACTTGATGAAACTCAACAATATTAATGCCGCTATGCCAGCACAAGGATCCGCCGATCCTCATTGGTACAAGACCCTTCAGAAGTTCGGCATTTACATATTGGATCAGGCTAATATAGATCTGGCCGGAGTGGACTCTTCAAGGACAGAACTGATCTCGCGCGCATATTACAGCGAAGCTTTTTTGTTTCGTATCAAAAACATGTTTGAACGAAACAAGAACCGTTGCAATATAATTGCTTGGAGTCTGGGCCGCAACTGTGGTGAAGGTGACAACCTGATCAAAGCCTCCACCTGGCTGAAGGAACAAAATAAAACCGCTTTGGTATGTATCGACGATGAAGGTTCTTCGTTTGGTGATATCATCCTGGGACCAGCTAAAACGGCTTTTTCCAATTATGGAAAACCTTATCTCATCCAGCCTATGGCATCAGCCTTCGGCAATGCTCTTGGTGATCTGGAGCCTCTATGGCAACGCACGCTCAGTGCGCCTTCTGTAATGGGTGGATTCATCGATAGTTGGAATGAACAAAGCTTAGTTCGGTTGAATCAAAGAAATGCAAGTTACTATGCATACGGTGGAGAATACGGCGAAGCCTCTGACAGTTTCTTGTGTGTAAGGGGTTTGATGTCGTCCGATTTCAAGGCGGGCCCTTGCTTCAATGGCTTCAAAAATGCGTTCAAACCCTTTCTGATCAAGGCAATTGATTTGGAAAAGGGCGTGTTTGAGATCAGCAATTTGCTCCAATTCAAGATAGCCGATAATTACCATTTGTTTTACACTGTAGAAGAGGAAGGCCGAGTGCGCAAAGAAGCAAAAATTGAAGATTATCCAAGCAAACCCGGCGAGAAAAAACGAGTAAAAATTGATTATCAGACTGATAATGTGGCACCAGGCAGTGATTACTATATCAAATTTAGTCTTCAAGAGCTGACTACGAGCAGGGGTATGCAACGGATGTTGAATCCGGGAGTTGAGCAATTTAAATTGCCTTTATATCAGGCAGCCCTACGAGCTGATTATAAGGCTTATCCGGAACTGAAACTGGATGAAACCGGTGGCGAAATCCTCGTGAGCAGTCCCTATTTTTCTGCTTCTGTTAGTCGGAAGAATGGTTTTATTTCAACAATGAAAGTGGGACCACAGGCGATGATTGAGAATGCATTGACGCCTATGTTATGGCGGGCGCCTACCCTGTCGGACAGATATTGTGGGCGTGCAGCAGAACAAGCCGCATTGAGACATATCGCCGACGCCCCAGCTGTAAGGGAGATCAAGGTTATAGAGAAGTCCGCAGAAATCGTGAAGTTGCGTGTGGAATCTACCCTTCCTCTGGCATCAAATGCACCCATGGTAATAGAATACGCTTTCCACAAGTCAGGCGATATGAGTATAGTCCTGAAGTTGGACTGGTCCTTAGCCAAAGACTTACCGGAGCCGGAACGATTGGGATGGTTTGTAAACACGCCTTTCAATCTGTCCAGAACAGATTGGTTTGGTTTTGGTCCGAGCGATACATATGCTGATCGAACGACAGGGATGACGATGGGACTGTACAGCCAGGCTGTCAAGAAAAACTACATCCCATATTCTGTTCCGGAGGAAGGAGGAAATAAAAGCGGTGTGAAATGGGCAACGCTGACTACATTCGAAGATAAGGTTTGGAAAATCAGCAGTGATGAGCCTTTTCATATCAACCACATGGCCATCGACTATTACGCATTGGCGGGAACAACAAGGTCAGCATTTGAAATTCCCTATTCACGAAACAATAGTTTGATATTGTCCGCCTTTTTGGCTGATCTCGGCGATGGACAAAGCTGTGAAAGTGTCCGATCTTTAAACCAGAAAGACAGAAAATATGAATACAGCTTTTATTTCAGTCTGTATGATGAAAGAAATGACCCAATAAAGAACCGGTGGAATTATTTTTTGCTCCAAAAAAAGCAGAACCTCTAGAGGATAATGAAAATCTGTGTCGAAGCAGACGACTTGTAATGCTACTCGAGGGTTGGTCGTTGAAAGGATTTTTCAATGGAGGAGCAAGTCAAAACAGACAGGAAAAAAGTGTAAGAATGCATGATTTTGCCGGATTTCATGCATAAAATCAAAATAGAAGATAATAAACTCCTGAATTTAGATCATTTATTTATAGATTTGCCTAAACAAACACAACAAGTTGTTCTCTAAAACATGTGAATACGCGATTAAGGCCATGATTTTTGTAGCGCAAAAATCAAGCGGTGACCTTCGTATTGGTATCAAAGAAATAGCAAGAGGAACTGACGCTCCGGAGCATTTTATTGCCAAGATCATGCAGGATCTCAGTCGCCGCAAACTGGTTCATTCTGTCAAAGGACCAAACGGGGGTTTTTTTATGGATAAGAGTGATCTCAATGTCACATTGGCGGATATCGTCAAGGCCATAGATGGAGAAGCTATCTATCTGGACTGTGTGCTTGGTTTGAAGACGTGCAATGAGGCAAAACCTTGTCCGGTGCATTTTGAATATCGCGAAATCAAAACAAATCTGATCCACATGATTGAAAGCAATACTATAGGAGATTTTAAGGGTAAGCTGGACTCAGGTAAATATTTTTTGAAAAATGAATAATTTTTTAAATCAAAAAAGGGATAAAAGGGTGTTTTACTATATTATATTTGTGCCTCATTTTGGTAAATCAACTGATGATCAGAGTTGCTAAAATGATATAAACAGCAGATTATGAAGGAGTTGAATCAATCCGGCCCGGAAGGGGACCGAAATCCAAAGTTAAACCAGGAGATCTTGCAGGAGATGATGCAGTTGGGGGAGAAAGCAAAATCATGTTGTGGTAGCTGTAAAGGAGGAGGACTTTGCTCTTCTGACAAAACAAATTCTGAAAAACTTGATCATCCACATAGTTAAGATTAGGTAAATTCGTGCTTTGGGTATGGAATCCGTTAGGCAAGCAGTAGGGTGTTTTCATTGTGGAAGCGAAACTTCAGGACAAACCTACGTTTTGGAAGGCAAGTCATTTTGTTGCAATGGCTGCCGAACGGTATTTCAGATCCTTCAAAAAAATGACCTTGGTGAGTATTATCAACTCAATTCCTGTCCGGGTCTGAGCCAGCGCAATGAAGTCAGACAAGATAAATACGCTTTTTTGGATGACGAAGAGATCGCTCGCAAACTGGTGCATTTCAGCGACGGAAAACAAGCGCAGTTGATTCTTTACTTACCCCAGATTCATTGCTCCAGCTGCTTGTATATTCTCGAACAACTCAACCGGCTCAACGAAGGCGTGATCGCCTCCCGGGTCAATTTTGAGAGGAAAGAAGTTTTCATCAGTTACAATCTCAGTAAGACCAGCCTGCGCAAAGTGGCAGAAACTCTGGATAGCATCGGTTATGAACCACATCTCAGTTTGAACGACATCCAGAAATCAGGCACAGCGTATACTGACAAGTCGCGTATCTACAAAATTGGAATTGCTGGATTTTGCTTTGCCAACATCATGATCTTCAGTTTTGCGGACTATCTGGCCATCCAAAACACCATCGATACGAAGTTGCATTTCGTTTTGAAATTTCTGAGTATTGCTTTGTCCTTTCCCGTATTGTTTTATGCCGCTACGGAGTTCTTTACTGCGGCATGGAAAGGCCTTAAAAACGGCTATTTGAATATTGACTTTCCGGTGGCTCTGGCTCTGAGTATAACCTTCATCAGGAGTTTGTTTGAGATCCTGTCAGGGACCGGAGGCGGATATTTGGACAGCATGAGCGGTATTGTGTTTTTTATGCTCATCGGGAGATGGCTCCAGTCGAGGACACATAGCGCGATTTCTTTTGACCGGGATTACAAATCATTTTTCCCAATCGCCGTAGTCAAGCTATCTGAGGGTCAAGCAGTACCCACAGAAGTGTCCAAACTCAAAGAGCATGACCTGATCCGAATCCATTCCAATGAAATTATTCCCGTAGATGCTATGGTTTCAAAAGGCAAGGCGAGTATAGATTACAGCTTTGTAGTAGGGGAGAGTCAGCCCTCAGCTGTCAGGATCGGTGAGATCGTTTATGCCGGTGGCAGACAGACAGGAGGTATGCTGGAACTCGTTGTCCTTAAAGAAGTGTCTCAAAGCTATTTGACTAATCTCTGGAACCAATCCGCTTTTAATGACAAATCCTCCCTCAACCGGACGACTTACGACCTTGTAGGGGCTTATTTTACTTATGCAGTTCTTCTGATCGGTATCGCAGCAGGAACTTATTGGGGTATGAAGGGTAATACGGCATATATGTGGAATGCCATCACCACAGTACTCATTGTGGCCTGCCCCTGTGCTTTGCTCCTTTCCCAAAATTACACCAATGGCAATATCCTACGCATCTTTGGCCAAAACAGATTTTACCTAAGATCCGCAGAGATCATCGATCGAATAGCAAATATCGACCACATCGTTTTCGACAAAACGGGAACATTGACACAGTCAGGATCCGCACAAGTGATGTACTTTGGTCCCAAAATGGCGGAAAAGGACTTACAAAATATTGCTTCGATGATCAAACAGTCCACTCATCCTGTCAATAAAAGTATATCTGAATTTATCAATGTCAAAGACTGTCGCAACATCGAACATTTTGTCGAACACGAAGGACTGGGCATGGAAGCCTGGATTGATGAGACACATTATAAAATGGGTTCTCCCACATTTATAGGAGGCGAGTATCAGACTGATCAGTCAGGTAGTAAGGTGGTACTGTACAAGGACGGAGTGATCACAGGCGAATTCGTATTGAGGAATAAATACCGTTTTGGTATGCAAAACCTGTTTAAAGGATTGAAATCCAATTTTTCCTTGTCCCTGCTTTCGGGGGATAATGATTTTGAAAAACAAAATATCACCCGCCTGATGGGGCCGGACTGTGAAGTGCTTTTCCAACAAAGTCCCCAACAAAAGCTTGACTATGTAACTGCCTTGCAAAATGAACACCATCTCAAAGTGATGATGATCGGTGATGGTCTGAATGATGCCGGAGCGCTCAGGCAGAGCGAAGTCGGCATTGCTGTAGTAGAAGACAACAATGTATTTACACCTTCTTCCGACGGAATAATAGAAGCTTCCAGACTTTCTAAATTAGCTTCTTACATCCAATTCGCAAAATCAGGCAAAAAGATAATCTTTGCAACGTTTTGGATCAGTGTGGCATACAACCTGATCGGTCTTTTCTTTGCGGTGCAAGGGATACTTTCCCCGGTCATTGCAGCAATTCTCATGCCTTGCAGCTCCATCACCATTATATTTCTCACCTATGGCCTTACTGAGTGGTTGTCCCGCAAGTACGGACTCCGCGAAGATCAAAATGTCAATCCTATTCTATCCACGCAAAGCATTACTGTATGAATGTTGTGATTCTACTATTGATCATCAGTATGTTGATTTCGGGAGGATTCCTGGCTGCTTTTTTGTGGAGTGTCAAAGACGGACAGTACGACGATGAGAAAAGCCCGGCACAACGCATATTATTTGAAAATAAAACAACCAATAAAAATAATGAAGCATGAATAATGAAAGATTTATTTACGACAACAAGCTTCCCAAGCTGTTTGCGATAGCAACCATCACCTGGGGAGTTGTAGGGATGTTATTGGGCGTCATAGCCGCCTTTCAGCTGGCTTTTCCGGTGCTCAATTTCAGCGAGTATTTGCCTCATCTGGCTTTTGGCAGACTCCGTCCTGTACATACCAACGCTGTGATCTTTGCCTTTGTGGGCAACGGTATTTTTACAGCGGTATATTATTCCCTGCCGAGATTGCTCAAAACAGAAATGTGGAGCAATACTCTGGGCAAGATTCACTTTTGGGGCTGGCAGCTGATTATCGTTCTGGCGGCGGTCACATTGTTGAGCGGCATTACCACAGGTAAGGAATACGCCGAGTTGGAATGGCCGATAGATATCCTCATCACTTTAATCTGGGTGGTATTTGGTATCAATATGTTTGGGACCATCCTCACCAGGAGGGAAAGACACCTTTATGTAGCCATCTGGTTCTTTATCGCTTCGTGGGTGACAGTAGCAATGCTGCACATCGTGAACTCTTTTGAAATTCCTGTCAATTTGTTCAAAAGTTATAGCTGGTATGCCGGAGTGCAAGATGCCCTCGTTCAGTGGTGGTACGGCCACAATGCGGTAGCTTTCTTCCTCACCACACCCTATCTGGGACTGATGTACTACTTCCTGCCAAAAGCGGCAGACAGACCGGTTTATTCGTACCGCTTGAGTATAGTACACTTTTGGAGTTTGATATTCATTTATATCTGGGCCGGACCACATCACTTGCTTTACACAGCACTACCTGACTGGGCGCAGTCCCTGGGTACGGTGTTTTCGATCATGTTGATCCTTCCGAGCTGGGGAGGTATGCTCAACGGTTTGTTCACACTTCGGGGAGCATGGGATAAGGTAAGAGAAGATCCGGTACTCAAGTTTTTTGTGGTAGCGGTGACATGTTACGGTATGAGTACCTTCGAAGGTCCGATGTTGTCATTGAAGAATGTCAATGCCATCTCCCATTACAGCGACTGGACAGTGGCACACGTACATATCGGCGCTTTGGGATGGAACGGATTCATGACCTTCGGTATGTTGTATTGGTTGTTCCCGAGACTATTCAATACTAAATTATATTCCCAAAAACTAGCTTCCACACACTTCTGGATAGGCACATTGGGTATCATTTTGTATGCGATTCCGATGTATTGGAGCGCGTTCAGATCCTACTTCATGATGAAGGCATTCACTCCAGAAGGTCAGTTGCAATATCAGTTTATAGATATCGTCCAGACTGTGGTTCCATTTTATATCATCAGAGCTATAGGGGGTACGATCTTCCTGGTGGGAGTGCTCATCATGGTTTACAATTTGATTAAAACTGCTAAATCCGGCAAATTTGTGGAAACCGAAACCGCAGAAGCACCGGCATTGGCAAAGAATTATAATCCTGGCCCAAACAGCTTCTGGCACTCATTTATCGAGCGCAAACCATTGTTGATGTTGGTAACCAGTTTGGTTTTGGTAGCTATTGGAGGATTGGTAGAATTGATCCCAACTTTTTTGATCAAAGAAAATATTCCGACCATTACATCTGTAAAACCTTATACGCCACTTGAACTTCAAGGACGCGATATTTATATCCGCGAAGGTTGTTACAACTGCCACTCACAGATGATCCGACCATTCCGCTATGAAGTGAAACGTTACGGAGACTATTCCAAAGCAGGCGAATTCGTTTATGACCACCCGTTCCAGTGGGGTAGCAAGCGCACAGGACCGGACCTTGCACGTATAGGTGGAAAATACAATGACGCATGGCATTTCAACCATATGTTGGAACCGAGCTCTATGGCACCGGGTTCGATCATGCCATCTTATCCTTTCTTGTTTACTACAGACCTGGACAAAGGAACGACTATGTCTAAGATCCATGCGATGAGAAAGCTCGGCGTCCCTTATCCTGAAGGATACGAAAGCATAGCAAACGATGACATAGACAAGCAAGCTGCCAGCATTGCAAATAGTCTCAAAGAAAATAAGATCGAAATCGAAAAAGGCAAGGAAATCGTAGCCTTGATCGCTTATTTGCAGAGATTGGGTAAGGATATCAAACTTTCAGACAAATAATTTAAATTAAGAGAAAATGAAATTTGGTACTTATCTGGAAAAGATCACCGGAGTCAGTATATATCCGATTATCTCCTTGTTGCTTTTTATTCTTGTTTTTTCATATGTCATCTACATGATATTCAGGATCAGCAATAATGAAATAGAACATATGGAAAGAATCCCTTTGGATGATCAACCGGAAAACAAAAACTAAATATTTCGAAATTCATCAAATATTAAAAAAATGAAATCCTTCAATTTTATAAAAAAGATAGTTCTGCTTCTACCTGCGATGATGCCCTTGCTTGTCCAAGCACAGACAGCAGCGGCTGAGCCGGCGAAAGCGCCTTCACTGGATATGACATTTGTGTTGTTTGTCATTGCGTGTTTATTGTTTTTGCCTTTAATTTATGTCAGCAAAGTATTTGTCAATCTTTCTAAAAAAGACATTCAAAGCAAAATCACCGGCGAGCATAAAAAACTGAGTGCTTTGTTAGCCCTGATACTGGCTTCTCAAATTGCGCAAGCTCAAACTGCTGTGGTGGAACAGCCTTCATTCTTTTCTGCAATCAATACACAGTCCTGGATATTGCTCATCATTATATTCATAGAGATTATTCTGATCGTATTTTTTGCCATGCAGGTAAACCGATTGTTGATGCCTCACTACGTGAGAGAAGACTATGTCGAACAAGCGGGTTTGTGGGAAAAGATCAATGCATTCAGACCTATGTCAGATGAGGCCAAGATCGACCTTGGACATAATTATGATGGCATTAAAGAGTTGGACAATATCACGCCTCCTTGGTTTACGACGACCTTTATAGCGTCGATCATTTTTGCAATGGTCTATATGTACCGATACCACTATGTACATGCTGCTCCGCTCATGATCGAAGAGTATGAAAATGAAATGGCTCTGGCAACAAAAATGGATCAGTCAAGACTCTCAGGACAGAAAAACCAAATCGACGAAAACACTGTTGTTATGATGTCTGCAGCCGATATAGAAATGGGTAAAAAAACCTTTGCGGAAAAGTGCGCAGCATGTCACCAGGCTCATGGAGGATCGATGCCTGGAGGTGTAGGCCCAAATTTGACAGACGACCATTGGATTCATGGAGGTTCAATAAAAGATATATTCAAATCAATCAAATACGGATGGCCTGAAAAAGGGATGATCTCATGGAAAGATCAGATGTCAGCCAATGAAATGTCCCAGGTGACCAGCTTTATCAAATCCATCAAGGGTTCGAATCCGCCGAATGCCAAAGAGCCGCAGGGAGAGGTGTATAAAGAGGAAGCCGCTCCTGAAGCTGCTGCACCTGTAGCAGCAGACAGTACTGCTAAAAAATAAAATTCTTGAAAGAGAGCGATAGTCATCACGAAGATTCATTCCGGGACCGGATCAGTACGGTCAATGCATCCGGAAAAAGAAACTGGGTTTACGCATTAAAACCCTCAGGCAAATGGTACAAGTACAGAATCGTATTTGCGGTTCTGTACTTGGCATTTTTTATACTGGTGCCATTCATCAAGGTCAACGGTAATCCGCTGATGTTGATCAATCTGGTCCAAGGCAAATTTATCCTGTTCAGCAAGATATTCTGGCCCCAGGATTTTTTCATATTTGCCCTGGGAATGATCACCATGATCATTTTTATCGTATTGTTTACAGTGATTTATGGACGACTTTTCTGCGGGTGGGTCTGCCCCCAGACGGTGTTCATGGAGTTCATCTACAGACCTATCGAATGGCTGATAGAAGGATCTCCTTCTCAACAACGCAAGCTCAACGATGGTCCTTGGACCGGTGAGAAAATCTGGAAAAAAACGGTCAAGCATCTGCTGTACTTTCTGATCGCCGTCCTGATCACACACGTCTTTCTGGCTTATATCGTGGGAGTGGACGAAATCGGGAAATTCTATTCAGAACCACTGGGAGATCATATCGGATTGTTTTCCGGTATTTTGTTTTTTTCATTACTGTTCTATGGTGTGTTCGCCTTTGTGAGAGATATCGTCTGCACGACAATTTGTCCTTATGGCAGACTTCAGGGAGTGATGTTTGACAAGGATACGATGCAGATCGCCTATGACTACAAGCGCGGTGAACCGCGAGCTAAGTTTCGCAAGAATGTGGAGCGTACAGAGGGTGATTGTATCAACTGTCTGAAGTGCGTCCAGGTCTGTCCTACGGGTATCGATATCCGCAACGGTCTGCAGATGGAGTGTGTTGGTTGTGCGGCTTGTATCGATGCCTGCAATGAGGTCATGGATGCGGTTCACTTAGACAGAGGCCTGATCCGCTATGCCTCTGAGAACGAGTTGAAGACCGGTGTGAAGTTTCATTTCAACACCAGGATGAAAGCTTATACCGGACTACTTATGCTCCTGATCGTTGTCATGAGTGCTTTTGTGGCCACGCGCAAGTCAGTAGATACCTATATCTCCAGAGTGAAAGGTCAACTTTATCAAGAGACCCAAGATCAAAAAATCAGCAACCTCTTTGAAGCAAAAATCATCAACAAGACAAAGAAAGAAATGCCTGTAAGCCTGAAAGTACAGGGATTTGACGGCAACTTCAAGTACGTTGGTGTAGATGGCATTGTGCTCAAAAAAGAAGCCATCACCGACGTCACATTCTTCCTCGAGATCCCCAAGGATCAGGTCAAGCTGCACAGTACGCCGATCAAGATAGAAGTGTACTCAGGAGAAGAAAAGCTACAAACGGTCAAAACCAAGTTTTTGGGACCATTCAATTGATTCGGCTGTGAGCCGGAGTACATGAAAAAAGAAAGACAATGAAGTGGAATTGGGGTACGACGATCGCCTTGGTGATCATCTTGTTTCTCGCCATCATGGCTGGGATGGTGTATGTAGCTATGCGACAGACGAACGAAATGATGGACGCCAATTACTATGAGAAGGAAATCCAGTATCAGCAGCTCATCGACGCATCCCGGCGCTACGAACAGCTACCTCAAGACAGCTTGCTAAAAGTGGCTCCGGATCATATTGCGATCTACATACCTACAGCACAATTGCAAGATTTCAGAGGAGGGGAGCTTGAACTTCTACACCTCAATGACGGAGCAGCGGATCACAAGATCGCTCTCCAACC
>Ga0268298_10001345_pt1 | contig 29211 bp, 30 predicted proteins | sample WWTPWeurt_MetaG_FD_194462 | JGI IMG/M metagenome (GOLD analysis project Ga0268298, IMG submission 194462) | Activated sludge microbial communities from WWTP in Nijmegen, Gelderland, Netherland - WWTP Weurt | ecosystem: Engineered > WWTP > Aerobic digester > Activated sludge | place... | reverse complement strand
CCTGGTGCTGCGCCACGCCCGGCGCGGCCGACGCCTGTTCACGCTCGAGGACGCACGCCTGGCCAACCGCATGCTCGACCAGTTGCGCACTGCCGTCGTCTACGACCGTGCGGTGGAGCAAGGCCGCAGCGAGGAGCGCACCCGCCTGGCCCAGGACCTGCACGACGACATCGGCGCGCGCCTGCTCACGCTGATGTACAAGGCGCCCAACCCCGAGATGGAGGAGTACGTTCGCCACACGCTGCAGGATTTGAAGACGCTCACCCGCGGCCTGGCGGCGGCCGAGCATCCGCTCTCACATGCCGCCGCCGAGTGGAAGGCCGACATCTCCCAGCGCCTGGCCGCCAGCCATTGCAGCCTGGCCTGGCACTTCGAGGCCACCAGTGACGTGCCGCTGAGCGTGGTGCAATGGTCGGGCCTAACGCGCATACTGCGCGAGCTGGTGAACAACGTGATCGCCCATGCCGGCGCCAGCCAGGTGGAGATCGATGCCCGCTTCGACCAGGGCGTGCTGCAGCTGACGGTGGCCGACGATGGCCACGGCCGCGAGCCCCAGGCCTGGGCCCACGGCCTGGGCCTGGGCGGCGTGCGCAAGCGCGTCAAGCTGTTGGGCGGGCAGGTGCGCTGGAAAGAGCGCCAGCCCAAGGGCATCGTCTGCGAGGTGCGGGTGGCCGGCCTGGGTGAGCCAGCCAAGGCTTAGACGCCTGCCGGCAGCCTCATTCGCCTTGCCACGGGCCGCAGTGGCCGCCACAAAAAAATGCAATCCTGTGATCCAGCGCAAAGCGACACGGGGCCCAGACCTCAGATCTGAATCATCGGTTCAGTTGCAGCACGTCCCTTGCGGATACGCTCAGTGGCTTCACTGAGCGATTCATGAACGCCAAGGAACTGATGTCACTTCCGGGCCAGGACAATCCCGTTTGCTGCACCGATGGCAAAGTGGGTGTGCTGGTGCACTTTCCTGCGCAGGACGGCCTGTGCGGCGTGCAGGTGCCGGGCGAGCCGGCGGTGCGCTGGCTGCCATCCGTCGAGCTCAAGGCCAGCGTGCTGGGCGCCTTGAAACAGGTCGGCGCGCCTCGTGTGCCGGCCAAGGCCGACAGGCCAGACCAGGCGCTGCTCGTGCTTCAGTGGTCCTGTCTCTGGGAAGCGGCGCAGTAGGCCTCAGTCGCGCAGGCCCAGTGCTCGGCGCACCATCTGCGCGGCCGCCTCACCCTTGGCTTTGCGCACCTCCAGCACGAAGCGCTGCGCCATGGCGCGCATTTCGTCGATGCCATTGGCACGCTCGATCTCCAGCGAGAACCGGTAGCCCTTGAACAAGCCAAGTTGCTCCTTGGCCAGCGCATTGAGGCTGTCGTACAACTCGGTGTAGCTCAGGCCCGTGGCGGCCACTTCGCGCGGGGCTTCAAAACCATTGAGGTCGTCCGCGGCCTCCAAGCCAAACTGTCGCAGGGCCTGCACCGTATCGAACTCCGCTCGCGCATCCCCGCCTGGCCCGAACGACGTCACCGCATCGATCAACCCTTGCTCGAGCAGCAGAGCGACATCGGCCGCCGTGGATCCCTTCACCAAGGCCAGCAATTCCTCGCCGGTGCGCTGCCCGTCGGCCAACACCAGCATCATTCGAGAGGTTCGGGACAGCCCATGGCTGCGCTCGCGGATCTCTTGGTGGCCCAACGCCGTCTTCTCAAACCTGATCGCCATGTGAACTCCGCTGAATTGCTTGCCTGCCCGTACAAGCGGCGCCAAATGATGAATGTGTGCCGCCAGCCCGCTGTGCTGCGGCAACTGCATCAATTTGATCTGCGGAATTCTGTACTCGCGATCTGAACAAGCTGGCCGCTCAAGGCCAAGGGCGAGGCGCCCCTGAAGTCGGCGGAAAGATCGGTGGTTCGACAGGCAATAAAAAAGCCCCAGGTCGACTGCGACTTGGGGCTTGATGCGGGCACAAGGTGCCTCGTGAACTGTTCAAGTGGGGTGGCTGAAGGGACTCGAACCCTCGACGACCAGAATCACAATCTGGGACTCTACCAACTGAGCTACAGCCACCACCGGAAACGAAGATTATAGCCTTGTCGAATCACTGCGACGCGGCCGATGCCGCTGCTGCGGCACCCTTGGCCGATGGCGCCGCCTTGAACCGCGCCTTGAGGGCATCGTAATAGGCCTGGGCCTCGGCCTGCGCCACGGTCTGCGTGAATTGCTCCTTCAGGGCCACGGCCTGCTGGGCCGGCACATCGGGCGGCAGCACCTTGTCCACGCGCACCACCAGGTAGCCCTGGCCGTCCAGTTCGACACCCAGCGTGGCCGGCAGCTTGGCAGCGTCGGCGCGCAGCACGGCCTCAAGCGCCTTTCGATCCAGGCCCTCGGGCTTGGCGCGAGACACCGTGGCCTGTTGCGTGAGCTCGCCCGGCGTGGCGCTGTTGAGTGTGGCCAGGCGCGCCACGCCATCGGCACGGGCCTTGGCAACGGCCTGCTCGGCCTTCACCAGCTCGAGCGCCTGCGCGTTCACTTCGGCCAACGGGCGGGTGCGCGCAGGCTGGTACTCCACCACGCGCGCCGAGGCCAATTGATTGGGGCCCACTTCCACCGCCAGCGTGTTGCGCTTGTTCTTCAGGGCATCGTTGGCAAACACCGCCTCGAGCAGCTTGGGCGAGGCCAGCGCGCCCTTGGCTCCGGGCTGCGGCGTGCGCGTCACGGTGGCGCTCAGGCGCTCGAGCTTGAGCTTGTCGATCACGGGCTTCAGGTCGTCGGACTGGTCTTCGACGGTGGTCGAGAACTGCTCCGCCGCGTCGGCCCACTTCTTGGTGGCCAGCTGGCGCCGCACGTCGTCCTCGATGCCCGCGCGCACGGCTTCGAAGGGCTTCTTCTGGCCGCCACGCACGGCTTCCAGCAGGATGATGTGGTAGCCGAAGTCGGACTCGATCACCGGGCTGATCTCGCCCGGCTTCAACGCAAAAGTGGCGTCCTCGAAGGGCTTGGTCATCGCGCCACGGCCAAAGAAATCAAGATCGCCCCCATTGGCCGCCGTGCCTGCGTCGTCCGAGTTCTTCTTGGCCACTTCGGCAAAGCTGGCCGGTGCCTTGCGCACCTCGGCCAGCAAGGCCTCGGCCTTGGCCTTGGCCTGCTTCTTCGCATCGGCCGATGCGTCCTTCTCGGCCTTCACCAGGATGTGGCGCGCGCGGCGCTCCTCGGCCACCGCAAAGCGGCTTTCGTTCTCGGTGTAGTACTTGCGCAATTCGTCTTCGGGCACCGAGATGCCCTTTTTCACCTGCTCGATGTCGAGCACCACGTAATCGATGCGGGCCTGCTCGGGCGCCTTGAACATTGCCTCGTGCGCCTTGTAGTAGGCCTCCACATCGGCCGGCGTGGGGCTGACGCGCGCGAGATAGTCCTTCACGTCGAAGCGGCTGTACTTGATCTCGCGGCGCTGCAAGAGCGCATTCACGGCGCTGTCCAGCACGCTGGTGGGTGCCATGGCGCTGTCGGCCACGCCGCGCATCACTTGCTGGGTGGCCAGGTCCTGGCGCAAGCGGGCGGCAAACATCTCGGAGTTCATGCCCTGCGCGGCGAGCACGTCCTTGTTGATGCTGCCGTCGGGGTTGCGCATCTGGGCGTACTGCGGGTCGCTGACGAACAGGCGCTGCAGGCGCTCATCGGAGACCACCATGTGCTGGGCCTGCGCCGCCGCGGCCAGCACGCGCTCGCGCATCAAGGTGTCCAGCGTCTCGGCGCGGGCCGAGGGTGTGTCGAACATCTTCGCGTCCACGTTGGGCATCTGCTGGCGCACGCGCTCCACCTGGCGTTGGTGCGCGGCGTCCCACTCGGCCTGCGTGATCGGCTGGCCATCCACCGTGGCCACGGTTTGCGCAGCCCCTTCGTTGAAGCGCGAATAGCCCTGGATGCCGAAGACCACGAACGAGGGCAGGATCAGCAGCAGCAGCAACAGTTGCAGCACTCGGGTGTGCGTGCGAACGAATTCAAACATGGCAAGCCTTTGGCAAGGGCGCCGGCCGAGACGGCTTGAACGCAAAAAAGGCGAACCTGGGGTTCGCCTGGGCTGAGCGAACGCCCGACCATCCTTCAGACAGTGCGGAGCGACGCGCGATTCTAGCGGTGGTGGGTGCTGACGGGCTCGAACCGCCGACCTACGCCTTGTAAGGGCGCCGCTCTACCAACTGAGCTAAGCACCCCGCCGAACTGCAGCGCACCTTGCGGCGCGCGGGACGCGAGCCCTCAGTTGAGCGCGTCCTTCAAACCCTTGCCTGGGCGGAATTTTGGTACCTTCGCGGCCTTGATCTTGATCGTGGCCCCGGTGCGCGGATTGCGACCACTGCGGGCAGCGCGCTTGGTGACGGCAAAGGTGCCGAAACCCACGATCGACACGCTGCCGTTCTTCTTCAGCGTGGTGCGCACGCCGCCGATCAAGGCCTCCAGCGCACGCGTGGCTGCGGCTTTGGAAATGTCGGCCTGTTTGGCAATGTGCTCGATCAGCTCGGACTTGTTCACGTAGGTTCCCCCTCTCGATGATGTCGCAATGATTTGGTGATCTTGTGGCTGCGACCAATAACCGGTTCGGCGGTCCTGCGCACCCATGTGGGATAGGGATTACAGCGGGCAGCCCCCATGGTGTCAAGCAAACGAATGTGATCTCTTCGGCAACTTGGTTCAGGGCAAACGCTTGGTTTGAGTCTGCCCGCGCATCACCAAGGCCACACCCGCCGCACACAGCACCATGCCACCCACGGTGGCAGCCGACATGGGCTCGTCGAACATCAACCAGGCCAGCACCGCCGTGCAGGGCGGCACCAGGTACATCAGGCTCGTGACCTGCGTGGCCGCGCCGCGCTGGATCAACATCAAGAGCAGCGAACTGCCACCGAGCGTCAGGGCCAGCACCGACCAGGCCAGGGCAATGGCCACCGGCTGCACCCAGTGCATCGTGCCCGGCTCGGCCCAGGCCAGCGGCAGGCTCACCAGCAGTGCAGCACCCAGTTGCAGGCAATTGGCTGTGCGCGCATCGCAGGGCTTGATGAAGCGCTTCTGGTACAGCGTGCCCATCGTGATGGCCGCCAGCGCCAGCAACGAGGCCGTGAAGTTGAAGGCCGTCACCTGCCCCAGGCCGAACTTGTGCCACACCACCAGGGTCAAGCCGGCCAGGCCCAGGCTCAGGCCCGTCCATTGCACGGTGCTCACGTGATGGCTGCCGCGCCATGAGACCCAGGCCGCCGTGAGCATGGGCTGCAGGCCCACGATCAGGGCCACGGTGCCCGCTGGCGCACCAGCGCGCACCGCCACCCACACGCCGCCCAGGTAACCCGCGTGCATCAAGATGCCGGCCACACCCAGGTGCGCCCACTGCCGCGGCTCGCGCGGCCAGGCCACGCGCGCAAGCCAGGCCCACAGCAGGAAGGCAATGATCGATGCGGCATAGCGCCAGCACAGGAAAGTGAGTGGAGGCGCGTGCGGCATGGCCAGCCGCGCCACGACGAAGCCCGTGCTCCAGATCAGCACGAAGACCCAGGGCATCGCGTCGATCATGCGGGCGTGGCGCGCCTGGGCCGCACTGTCGGGCAGCGCCTCGGGGGCTTGTCGCATGGCAGGTGCGCCGGCGGGATCAGCGCGCCTTGGCCCGGATCTCGGGCAGGGCCTTGCGCAGGTAGTACACCATCGACCAGATGGTGAGCACGCTGGCGATCAGGATCAGCACCACACCCCAGAGGTGCGTGTCGATCAGGCCGAAAAGCACGCCGTCGTAAAGCAGAAAGGGGATGGCCACCATCTGCGTCACCGTCTTCAGCTTGCCCAGCATGTGCACCGCCACGCTGCGCGAGGCGCCGATCTGCGCCATCCATTCACGCAGCGCCGAAATGGCGATCTCGCGGCCGATGATCACCAGGGCAATGAGCGCATTGACGCGGTCCAGTTGCACCAGCACCAGCAGCGAGGCGCAGACGAGAAACTTGTCGGCCACCGGATCCAGAAAGGCCCCGAACGCCGAGGTCTGGTTGAGCTTGCGGGCCAGCCAGCCATCGAGCCAGTCGGTGAGGGCCACCACCACGAACATCACCGTGGCCAGCAGGTTGCGCATCGGCGCATCGATGGGCAGATAGAACACGCCGACGATCAGCGGGATGGCCACGATGCGGGCCCAGGTCAACAGCGTCGGCAGGGTGAGGAACATGGGGTGATCCTAACGGAGCGCCGACATCAGAGGTCGAGCGTGCGGGGCTTGAAGCGGCGCTCGTCGTCGAACAGGAACACCTCGGTGAACTTCCAGGGCTTGGGCAAATGCGACACCTCGCCGAAGGGCGCGGCACGCTTGACGGCATCGATCGCGATCTGCACCGTATCGGTGGCCTGCCCGGGCGTGCGCGAGACCACGATGCGGCGGATGCTGCCATCGGCATTGAGCTCGATCTCGAGCACCGGGATCGCCAGCAGCGGCTCGATCACCGCGCCGTCGTAGGTTCGCGCCTTGTTGGCCGCCACCATGCGGCGGGCGGCCAGCATGCGGAACTCGTCCCAGCTGCGTGCGCGGCGGGGTGCGCCCAAGGCGGGCAAGGGCTCGGCGGCGCTTGGCGCCCGGCTGGCGCTCGGCGCCTTGGCTTCAAGCCGCGATTCGACCGGGGCCGGGCTGGTGGACGCCGCAGGCCCCGGCGGCAAGCGGTTGCCGCCGCAGCCGCCCAGCACCAGCAGCAGGGCGGGCCACAGGGCGTGCAAGACACGCCGAACTTCAATGCAAGGCACGATAGATCTCCTCCGCCAGGTCCCGCGAGATGCCTTCGACCGAGGTCAACTCATCGACGCTGGCGGACGTGACACCGCGCACACCGCCGAACCGCTGCAGCAGTCTGGCACGTTTCTTCGGGCCCACGCCGCCGATGTCCTCCAGCCGGCTGCCGCCCGTGCGCACGCTGGCCCGCTTGGCGCGCATGCCGGTGATGGCAAAGCGGTGCGCCTCGTCGCGGATCTGCGCCACCAGCATCAGGGCCGCCGAGTCATGGCCCAGGTAAACCTTCTCGCGGCCGTCGGCAAACACCAGCTCCTCGAGCCCCACCTTGCGGCCCTCGCCCTTTTCCACGCCCACGATCAAAGACAGGTCCAGCCCGAGTTGCTCGAACACCTCGCGCGCCATGGCCACCTGGCCCTTGCCGCCGTCCACCAGCACCAGGCCGGGCATGCGCAGCGCGCGCGATGGCGGGGCCGCCTCGCTGCCCGACACTTCGGCCGCCGCGCGCGCCTCGGCCAGCTTGGCGTAACGCCGGGTGAGCACCTGGCGCATGGCGGCGTAGTCGTCGCCCGCCGTCACGCCGGTGATGTTGTAGCGCCGGTAGTCGGCATTGCGCATGGCGTGGTTCTCGTAGACCACGCACGAGGCCTGCGTGGCCTCGCCGGCGGTGTGGCTGATGTCGAAGCACTCGATGCGCAGCGCGTCGAGATCGTCCACCGCCATGTCCAGCGCATCCACCAGCGCGCGCGTGCGTTCGCGCTGCGAACCCTCTTCGGCCAGCAGCCGCGCCAAGGCGATCTGCGCGCCCTTGTCGGCCATCTCCAGCCAAACCCGACGCTGCTCGCGCGGCTGGTGCTGCGCGGCCATGCGCGTGCCCGTCTGCTCGGACAAGGCGGCCAGCAGTTCGGCATCGACGGCGTGGCTGGTCACCAGCGAAGGCGGTGGCGCGATGCCCAGGTAGTGCTGGGCAATGAAGGCCTCGAGCACCTGCTGCTCCACGGCGATCGCACCCGACAAGGCGGAAGCGTCCTCCACATGCGTGGGGAAGTAGGCCCGGTCGCCCAGGTGCCGGCCACCGCGCACCATGGCCAGGTTCACGCAGGCGCGCCCACCCTGCACGCGCACGGCCAGCACGTCCACATCGCGGTCGCGCGCGGACAGGCTGTTCTCCTCCACGCTCTGCTGGTGCAGCACCCGCGACAGCGCGGTGATCTGGTTGCGCACCTCGGCCGCGCGCTCGAACTCCAGCGCTTCCGAGTAGCCCATCATCTGCGTTTGCAGCGTGGCGATCACTTCTTCTGCATCGCCGCGCAGAAAGCGTTCAGCGTTGGCCACGTCACGCTGGTAATCCGGCGCCGACACCAGGCCCACGCAAGGCCCCGAGCAGCGGCGGATCTGGTACAGCAGGCAGGGGCGCGAGCGGTTGGCAAACACCGTGTCCTCGCAGGTGCGCAGGCGGAAGGCCTTCTGCAGCAGCAGGATGGTCTCCTTCACCGCCCACGCACCGGGATAAGGCCCAAAGTAAGTGTGCTTGCGATCCACCGCGCCGCGGTAGTAGGCCACGCGCGGGAACGGGTGGTTGACGAGCTTGAGGTAGGGGTAGCTCTTGTCGTCCCGGAACAGGATGTTGAACTTGGGGTTCAGCGTCTTGATCAGGTTGTTTTCCAGCAGCAGCGCCTCGGCCTCGGTGCGCACCACCGTGGTCTCCATGCGCGCGATGCGGCTGATCATGTGCCCGATGCGCGTGCCGCCGTGGTCCTTCTGAAAGTAGCTGGACACGCGCTTCTTCAGGTTGCGCGCCTTGCCCACGTAGAGCACGCCGTCCTGCGCATCGAAGTAGCGGTACACCCCGGGCAGGCTGGGCAGGGCCGCCACCTCGGCCAGCAGGCGCTGCCACACCGCAGCCGCTGCGGCCTCGGCCACGGCCGATTCGTCGGGCAGTGGCTCGGGTGTGATCGGCGTGGGGGTGACGTCGGGCGATGCGGTCATGGGCGCGCCATTCTGCCGTGCACCATCCGCGCCTCGGATAATCAAGCCCATGCTGTGGGATCTGTTTTGCCGCGTCATCGACAACCACGGCGACGTGGGTGTGTGCTGGCGCCTGGCCGCCGACCTGGCCTCGCGCGGCGAGCCGGTGCGCCTGTGGATCGACGATGCCAGCGCGCTGGCCTGGATGGCGCCGCAGGGCGCGCCCGGCGTGGCCGTGCACCCGTGGCCCACGGCCGAACACGATTTCACTGACACCACACCAGGTGACGTGGTGATCGAGGCCTTCGGCTGCGAGTTGCCCGCAGGCTTCGTGGCCGCGATGGCGCGGCGGCCGCGCGCACCCGTGTGGATCAACCTCGAGTACCTCAGCGCCGAGGCCTATGTGGAAGCCTCACATGGCCTGCGGTCCCCGCAGTTCAGCGGCCCCGGCGCGGGCCTGGACAAGTGGTTCTTCTACCCGGGCTTCAACGCACGCACCGGCGGCCTGCTGCGCGAAGGTGATGTGATGAGGCGACAGGCGGGCTTCGACCCAGGCCGTTGGCTCGCCGAGCGCGGCTGGTCGCCACGCGATGGTGAGCAGGTGGTGTCGCTGTTCTGCTACGCCAACCCCGCCCTGCCCCGGCTGATCGCCGACCTGGCGCGCCAGCCCACGCTGCTGCTCGCCTGCCCTGGCCCGGCGCAAGAGCAGGTCGCGCAGCTCGAGCTGCCCGCCTCGGTGCGTTGCATCTCCCTGCCCTGGTTGGGCCAGACCGACTTCGACCACCTGCTGTGGAGCGCCGACCTGAACTGCGTGCGCGGCGAGGATTCGTTCGTGCGCGCCCTGTGGGCCGCCAAGCCCAGCCTGTGGCACATCTACCCGCAGGCCGACGGCGCACATGCCGCCAAGCTCGACGCCTTCCTGCATCACTTCACGGCTGGTGCACAGGCCGAATCGGCAGCGGCCATCAGCAGCCTGGCCCGCGCGTGGAACGGCCTGAGCGCTTGGCCCGAACGCTGGCCTGCCCATGAAGCCTGGGCCCAAGCGGCCCAAGTTTGGCGCACGGAAATGCTGCGCCTGCCGGACCTGGTGACGCAACTCCAGGGCTTCGTGGCCGAAAGGCGCTAAAATCCAAGGCTTTGCGCAAACTGCGCGCCGACCACACCAAGACTTCAGCTGCGCTGGAGAACCACGCCATGAAAATCGCTCAAGAAATCCGCGCCGGCAACGTCATCATGCAGGGCAAAGACCCCTGGGTGGTGCTCAAGACCGAATACTCACGCGGCGGCCGCAACTCTGCCACCGTGCGCATGAAGCTCAAGAGCCTGCTCAACAACCAGGCCACCGAGCTGGTGTTCAAGGCCGACGACAAGATGGACCAGGTGATCCTCGACAAGAAGGACTGCACCTACACCTACTTCGCCGACCCGATGTACGTGTTCATGGACGGCGACTACAACCAGTTCGAGGTGGAAGCCGAGAACATGGGCGACGCCATCAACTACCTCGAAGACGCGATGCCCGTCGAAGTGGTGTTCTACGACGGCAAGGCCATCTCGGTCGAGCTGCCCACCTCGCTGGTGCGCGAAGTCACCTGGACCGAGCCCGCCGTGAAGGGCGACACCTCCGGCAAGGTGCTCAAGCCGGCCAAGATCGCCACCGGCTTCGAAGTGCCCGTGCCCATCTTCGTGGCCCAGGGCGACAAGATCGAAATCGACACCCGCACGCACGAGTACCGCAAGCGCGTCTGATCGATCGCCTTCGCGGTCCATCCCACAAGGGGCACCCAGGGTGCCCCTTTGTCATTCCAGCCGCAGCCACTCTGCCCGCCGTCACCCTGAGGTGATAACTTCGCCGCCATGGCTTTCGATTTCGACACAGCGGTGCAGGCGCCGTTTCGCATGCAACCGGGTCTGCGCAGGTTGCCACCCGGCGACACCCAACTCACCCCATCGGCCGTGCCGCAACGCGGCGCCGCGCGCCACCTGCGCGAGAAGCTCGCGGTGATGTGGGCCTATTCGCCACAGGCCCTCCTGGCCCAGCCCGGCTTCGACGCCCAGGCCGCGCTCGGCGCTTTGGCCCAGCACGCGGCCACCGAGCACCCCGAGGCCTGGCGCGTCGACGGCGGGCATTGGACGGCGCCCTGGCTCGGCTGGAGCGTGGATGCCGACGGCCACGCCCAAGGCCGGCCCGACAGCGGCTGGCCCGAGTTGGGCGCCTTCCTGCAATCACTGCCCGCAGCCTGGCGCCGCCCGGCCCTGCTCTCACTGGCCTTCGCCGAAGACTTTGCCATCGTGGATGCCGCCACCGGCAGCATCCCCTGGCTGGCCGTGGCGCTGCCCTCGATGTGGGCGCCCGAAGACAAGGTGGGCCGCCGCTTTGCCGACGTGCACGCGCCCGTGGCCGACAACCGCTTGATCGTCAACGCCAGCGAGCACCTCGTGCGGCTGGTGACAGGCGCTGAGCGCTGGGAGCGCTTCGTCTGGACCATCACCGCGCACCCGCGCCTGCATGCCCATCCGCAACGTGTGGACCCCGCGCGCTGGCCTGCAGGCATCACAGCAGAGCAACTGCCCGCGCTCACCTGGTGGCGCACCGAGCGTCAGACCTTCATCCCGGTGCCGCGGCCGGACGGCTCCGCAGGCCAGGCGGTGTTCACCATCCTGGTCGACACCCAACCCCTGGCCCGCGCCATCGACACGCCCCAGCGCGCCGCCCGCCTGCATGAAGCCATCGCCTCCATGAGCGATGCCGTGCTGGCCTACCGCGGCCTCAGCGCCGTACGCGAGCCGCTGCTGCGTTGGCTGGACGGCCGCGCAACCCAGCCCGACCAGCCATGAGCTTCGATCCGGTGCGCGAGGCGCGCATCGATTTCGGCGAGGCGGGCGTGCCCCGATCACCCGAGTTCGGCGACATCTACCACCCGCGCACCGGCGCGCTGCTGCAGGCCGAGCACGTGTTCCTGCAGGGCAGCGGCTTGCCACAACGCTGGCGAGGGCGCTCATCTTTCGTGATACTTGAAACCGGCTTTGGCCTGGGCAACAACTTCCTGGCCACCTGGGAGGCCTGGCGTCGGGATGCCGAGCGCAGTGATCGGCTGTGGTTCATCTCGGTCGACAAGCACCCCCCGCGACGCGACGACCTCGCCCGCATTCACCGTGATTCGCCCCTGGCCGACCTGGCCGCCGAGTTGCTCGCTGCCTGGCCACCCGCCACGCCGGACTTTCACCGCATCGATCTCGACCAGGGCCGCGTGCGCCTGCTGCTGGCCTGGGCCGACATCGCGCAGGCCCTGCCCGAGATCGTGGCCCGCGTGGATGCGTTCTACCTCGATGGCTTTGCGCCCGACCGCAACCCCGCCATGTGGGACCCCTACACCCTGCGCAATCTGCGCCGCCTGGCCGCACCCGGCGCCACCGTGGCCACCTGGAGCGTGGCCGCGGCCGTGGTCGACGCGCTGAGCGTGGCCGGCTTCGAGTTGCGCAAGGCCCCCGGTGTGGGCGGCAAGCGCGAGATCACGCTCGGCCACTTTGCGCCGCGCCACGTGGCGCCCGCGCCACCAGGGCGGCAGCACAGCGGTGCACGCGAGGCCGTGGTGATCGGCGCGGGTCTGGCCGGCGCGGCGGCCGCGCAGGCGCTGGCTCGTCAAGGCATCGCCGCGCTTGTGCTGGATCGCCACGCCCAACCCGCGCAAGAGACCTCCAACAACACCGGCGGCCTCTTCCACGGCGTGGTGCACGGCGCCGATGGCACGCATGCGCGCTGGCTGCGCGCTGCCGCGCTGCGTGCAAAACAGGGCTACGCACCGCTGGTCGCGCAAGGCCACATTGCAGGCCAGACGCGCGGCCTGCTGCGCGGCGCGCACGAATCCACCTTGACGGCCATGCAGGCCATGCTCGACGCGCAAGCCCTGCCCGCCGACTGGGCCGAGGCCCTGTCCGCTGAGCAGGCGGCGCAACGCTCGGGCCTGCCCTGGGCCCACCCGGCCTGGCTCTTGCACCACGCCGGCTGGGTCTCGCCGCCCCAACTGGTGCGGCACTGGCTGGCCACGCCCGGCGTGCAATGGCGAGGCGGTGTCGATGTGCAGCGGTTGCGCCGGCAGGGCGATGCCTGGCAGCTGATCGACGCGTCCAAGCACGTCGTCGCCGAATCCAGCATCGTGGTGCTGGCCAATGCCAGCGATGCCGTGCGGCTGCTGGGCCACGCGCCGGGCCCCTGGGAGCGCCAGCGCGGCCAGGTGAGCGAGGCCGTGGTTGCGGGCCTCCAACTGCCGCTGCCGGCGGCAGATAGCGGCTATGTCATCGGCCTGGGCGGCGACCGATGGCTGTTCGGTGCCACCTCGCAAGCCGGCGACGAGGACGTGAACGTGCGCGAAGCCGACCACACGCTCAACCTCGCCAGCCTGCACCGTCTTACCGGTTGGACCTGGCCGATGGCTGCGCTGCGAGGCCGCGTCGGCTGGCGCCTGCAGACCGAAGACCGTCTGCCCTGGATCGGCCCGGCCAACGAGCCCACGCTGGCCGCCGGCCCGCGCCGCGACCAGCCGCGCTTCGCGCCGCGCCAGACCGGCCTCTACCTGCTCACCGGTCTGGGCTCACGCGGCCTCACGCACGCGCCTCTGGCGGGCGAGTTGCTGGCCTCGTGGATCAGCGGCGAGCCCATGCCCGTGCCCTCGCGCCTGATGGATGCGGTGGATCCGGCGCGCCATGCCGCGCGCGCCGCGCGCTTGACGCTCAATCGAAACTGAGCTTGCGCACGCCCTGCGCCGTGCCCAGCAGGCACACACGCGCACGGTGCCGCGCAAAGATACCCACCGACACCACGCCAGGCCATTGGTTCACCTCGGTCTCCATCGCCAGCGGATCGGTGATGCGCAGGCCGCGCACGTCGACGATGCAGTTGCCGTTGTCAGTGACCACGCCCTCGCGCACCTTGGCCTCACCGGCATAGGCCGCCGCAAAGCGCCGCATCACCTGCGCGGCCGCCATCGGGATCACCTCCACCGGCAGGGGGAAGGCGCCGAGCACGCTCACCAGCTTGGACTCGTCGGCGATGCACACGAAGCGCTCGGCCAGATCGGCCACGATCTTTTCGCGCGTGAGTGCCGCACCACCGCCCTTGATCATGTGGCCGCCGTGGTCGATCTCGTCCGCACCGTCGATGTAGACGGGGATGCGCTGCACCTGGCTCGCGTCGAGCACGGTGATGCCGTGGGCCTGCAGGCGCTCGGTGCTCTTCACCGAGCTGGACACGGCGCCGGCGATGCGGCCCTTCATCGTGGCCAGCGCGTCGATGAAGCAGTTCACCGTGGAGCCGGTGCCCACGCCCACCACCGAGCCGTCGACGACGTATTCGAGCGCTGCGCGGCCGACGAGGGCCTTGAGTTCATCCTGGGTCATGGTGGTGGGGTCTGCAATGGCTTCGGGGACAATCCGCAATTATGGCTTTCGTCCCCTACGCCCTCACCCGCCCCTTCCTCTTCGGCCTCGATGCCGAGCGCGCGCACGAGCTCACGCTCGACACCATTGCGGCCCTGCAAGGCACGCCGGCGCGGCGCCTGTGGGCGCAGCGGCGCATCGATGACCCGGTGAGCATCGCCGGACTGCAGTTCCCCAACCGCATCGGCCTGGCGGCCGGCCTGGACAAGAACGGCCGCTGCATCGATGGCCTGGGTGCGATGGGCTTCGGCTTCATCGAGGTGGGCACCGTCACGCCCAAGCCGCAGCCCGGCAACCCCAAGCCGCGCATCTTTCGCCTGCCCAAGGCCAAGGCCTTGATCAACCGGCTGGGCTTCAACAACGAAGGGCTCGACGCTTTTCTGGCCAACGTGCAAGGCTCGCGCCGCTTTCGCGCCAGCGGTGGCGTGCTCGGCCTGAACATCGGCAAGAACGCCACCACGCCGATCGAGCGCGCGGCCGATGACTACCTCATCGCTCTGGACGGCGTGTACCCGCACGCCGACTACGTCACGATCAACATCTCCAGCCCCAACACCAAGAACCTGCGCGAGCTGCAGTCCGACGAGGCGCTGGACGCGCTGTTGGGCGCACTGCAGAAGCGCAAGCTGGCGCTGGCCCGCAAACATGGACGCAAGGTGCCGCTGTTCGTGAAGATCGCGCCCGATCTCGACGAGCAGCAAGTGCGCGTGATCGCGCTCACGTTAAAGCGCAATGGCATCGACGGCGTGATCGCCACCAACACCACCATTGCCCGCGATGCGGTCAAGGGCCTGCCAAACTGCGACGAAACCGGCGGCCTCTCGGGTGCGCCCGTGTTCGAGGCCAGCAATCGCGTGATTGCGCATCTGCGCGCCGAGCTGGGCCCGGCTTATCCGATCGTTGGAGTGGGCGGCGTGATGAGCGGCGCCGATGCGGTGGCCAAACGCGAGGCCGGCGCCGATCTCGTACAAGTTTATACAGGCCTGATCTACAAAGGCCCCGCGCTGGTGGCAGACTGCGCACACGCGCTGCGGCGACAATCAAAGTAATCGCACCAAGCTCTCAGTTACCGCGATCGACCTGGACTGTTGCGCGAATGGCTGTAAGCCGTCTGCACACAATATAAATATCACTCAGGGAATGACGTTGTACAACCCACGGAATCCATGAACGTCAACACTCAGCTGTCTCAAACTTTCAAATCACTCACCCGCGCGGCATTGCACCAAGGGGGTGCAGCATGAGCAACGTGGTGACCTCTGCCCACATCGTCACGATCCGCCGCGAGGGCGTCGTCGAGGGCTATCAACTGCGCGTCAATGGTGGCGGCCCCGGCCTGAGCAAGTTCTTTGCTGCCAAGAAGCTGGGTGGCGAGGCCAAGGCCTTGCGGGCCGCACGCAAGTTTGCGCGCGACAACAACCTGCCCAAGACCAAGCCGCGTGGCGGCAGCCCCGAGGGCCGGCCCATGCGCAGCACCCAGGTGGAGCCGGGCATCCGCTTCGTGTGGTCGAAGACCGCCGCCACGCAGGTGCTGCAAGTGCACGCCACCTGGCGCCTGCGCGACGGCACGCCAAGGCACACGCACTTCTCGGTGCAGCGCAACGGTGTCGAAGGCGCGCTGGATCTGGCCATTGCGGCACGCACCTCGTGCGGCGCACCGCAGCCTGATCGCCAGAAGTTGCTGGCGGCGCTGCGCAAGATGGTCCGCGCTGCAAAGGCGCAGGCCACCAAGTAAGTCGAGCGCTGGGCCACCGCGCGGTGGCCAGCCCTCGGTCTGCCAACCCTGAACCGGTGACGCGGTTCGGGTTCCTACGCATCGCCTGGCACACCCAAAGTTGTATGATGACCTGATCAATCTTCAACACCAGGGAGTGCATCATGGGCCAGAAGCTGGGGCTGGTGGGGCTGGGCGCCATGGGGCGCGGCATGGCGGCCTCGCTGCGGCGCGCAGGCTTTGATGTGCATGTGTGCGATGTGCGCGCCGAAGCTGCAGAAGCCTTCGCCGCCGAGGGCGGCACGGCCTGTGCCACGCCGGACGAGCTGGCGCGCCATTGCGAGGTGATCATCTCGGTGGTGGTCAATGCCGAGCAGACCGAGCAACTGCTCTTCGGCGAGCACGGCTGTGCTGCGGCCATGCAGCCCGGCAGCGTGTTCGTCATGTGCTCCACGGTGGACCCGCGCTGGTCGGCCCGCCTGGGCGAGCGGCTGAGCCACCAGGACGTGCTCTACCTCGATGCCCCCATCTCCGGCGGCGCCGCGCGCGCTGCCCAGGGCGAGATCACCATGATGACGGCCGGCTCTCCGGCGGCCTATGCCAAGTGCGACGCCGCGCTGCAGGCCATGGCCGCCAAGGTCTACAAGCTGGGCGACGAGCCCGGCGCCGGCAGCAAGGTGAAGATCATCAACCAGTTGCTGGCCGGCGTGCACATCGCCGCCGCCGCCGAAGCCATGGCACTCGGCCTGCGCGAGGGCGTGAAGGCCGACGCTCTGTACGAGGTGATCACGCACAGCGCGGGCAACAGCTGGATGTTCGAGAACCGCATGGCGCATGTGCTGGCGGGCGACTACACGCCGCTGTCTGCGGTGGACATCTTCGTCAAGGACCTGGGCCTGGTGCTCGACACCGCACGCGCCAGCAAGTTCCCGCTGCCGCTCTCGGCCACCGCGCACCAGATGTTCATGCAGGCCAGCACGGCCGGCTTCGCGAAAGAGGACGATTCGGCGGTGATCAAGATCTTCCCGGGCATCACCCTGCCCAAGGCGAAAGACTGAAGCCATGGCCTCGATCCTGCTCGGCTGCATCGCCGACGACTTCACCGGCGCCACCGACCTGGCCAACAACCTGGTGCGCGCCGGCATGCGTGTGGTGCAGACCATCGGCGTGCCCAGCGCAGCACTGGCCGAGCCGGTGGACGCGGTGGTGGTGGCGCTCAAATCCCGCACCATCGCACCAGCCGATGCGGTGTCGCAATCGCTGGCAGCACTGCAGTGGCTGCAGGCCCAGGGCGCGCAGCAGATCTACTTCAAGGTGTGCTCCACCTTCGACAGCACCGCGCAGGGCAACATCGGCCCCGTCACCGAGGCCTTGATGGACGCATTGGGCTGCGATTTCAGCATCGCCACGCCAGCCTTCCCCGACAACCAGCGCAGCGTCTTCAAGGGCCACCTTTTCGTCGGTGACCTGCTGCTCAGCGACAGCGGCATGCGCCACCACCCGCTCACGCCCATGACCGACGCCAACCTGGTGCGCGTGATGCAGGCCCAAAGCCAGCGCCGCGTGGGCCTGATCGACCACGCCGTTGTGGCGCAGGGCGAGGCGGCCATCCGCGAGCGCATGGCGCAGCTGCGTGCGGGCGGCTTCGGGCTGGCCATCGTCGACGCCATCAGCAATGCCGATCTGATGCGCCTGGGCCCGGCCTTGAAGGATCTGCCCGTGCTTTGCGCGGGCTCGGGTGTGGCCATCGGCCTGCCGCAAAACTTTGGCATCGCGCCTTCGTCGCAGAGTGCCGCCCTGCCCGCGCCCGAAGGCCTGCGCGCCGTGCTGGCGGGCAGTTGCTCGCTGGCCACGCAAGGCCAGGTGCAGCACGCCATGCGCAGCGGCATGCCCGCGCTGGCGCTCGACCCGCTGCGCATTGCCACCGGGGCAGACGTGGCCGCGCAGGCGCTGGCCTGGGCCGACGAGCACTTGAGGCAAGGCCCGGTGCTGATCTATTCCACAGCAGATGCCGAAGGCTTGAAACGCGTCCAGCAGCAACTTGGCGTGGACGCCGCCGGCGCGATGGTCGAGCGTGCGCTGGCGCAGGTGGCCCACGGCCTGGTGCAGCGCGGTGTGGGGCAACTGATCGTGGCCGGTGGCGAGACCTCGGGCGCCTGCGTGCAGGCCCTGCAGATTGCGCAGATGCGCATCGGGCCGCAGATCGATCCGGGCGTGCCTTGGTGTCATGCTGCGCTGCCCGGCCGCAGCCAAGGGCTGCACATCGCGCTCAAGTCCGGCAACTTCGGCAGCGAAGACTTCTTCACCAAGGCTTTCGGCGTGCTGTGATTGGCCCCGCGATGACCGAAGCACAACTTCGCCACGAGATCTGCCGCGTCGGCCGCAGCCTTTTCGAGCGAGGCTACGTGCACGCCACGGCCGGCAACATCAGCGCACGCTTGCCCGACGGCGCAGGCTTCCTGATCACGCCCACCGATGCCTGCCTGGGCTTTCTCGAGCCCGAGCGCCTGGCCAAGGTCGACGCCCAAGGCCAACAGCTGGGCGGCGACCGCGCCAGCAAGACCCTGGCCCTGCACCGGCGCATCTACGACGCCAGCCCGCAGGCGGGCTGCGTGATCCACACGCACAGCACGCATCTGGTGGCGCTGACCTTGCAAAACCCTCCGGCGCCCGGCACCGATCTGATCCCGCCCATCACGCCCTATTTCGTGATGAAGGTAGGCCATGTTCCGCTGATCGCCTACCACCGGCCCGGCGACCCGGCCGTGGGCGAGCTCGTGGCCCAGGCCATCGCGCAGGCCCAGGCGCGCAATGCGCCGCTCCACGCCGTGATGCTCGAGCGTCTGGGGCCCAACGTCTGGCACGAGACACCCGCTGCCGCAATGGCCACGCTGGAGGAACTGGAAGAAACCGCACGCCTGTGGCTGCTCAGCGGCAGGTCAGCGCCGGCCCTGCAGGCCGAGCAGATCGATGAGCTGCGCCGGGTGTTCGGCGCGGCTTGGTAGAAGCCCCACACCACCGCCAACGCCACCGAACGGAACCCACACCATGCCCCGCTTCGCCGCCAACCTGTCGATGCTCTACCCCGAGCTGCCCTTCCTCGACCGCTTCGAGGCGGCTGCGCAAGATGGCTTCGAGGCCGTGGAGTACCTGTTCCCCTACGCCTGGCCGGCCGCCGAGTTGTTGGCTCGACTGAAGGGCAACGGCCTGCAGCAGGTGCTGTTCAATGCGCCACCCGGCGGCACGGACGGCCCATCGGCTACCGCCGCCTGGGAGGCTGGCCAGCGCGGCACGCTGTGCCTGCCTGATCAAGGGCTGCAGTTCGAGGCTGGCGTGCGCATGGCCATCGCGTACGCCACCGCGCTGGCGTGCCTACGCGTGCACCTGATGGCCGGCCTGGTGCCCGAGGGCACGCCTCGCGAGGCCTTGCGCGAGACCGTGGTGTCACGCCTGCGCTGGGCTGCGGCCGAAGCCGCGGCCGCCGGGCTGAACGTGTTGATCGAGCCCATCAACACCCGCGACATCCCGCGCTTCTATCTCAACCGGCAAGACGACGCGCATGCCCTGCTGGCCGAGGTGGGCGCGCCCAACCTGCAGGTGCAGATGGACCTGTACCACTGCCAGATCGTCGAGGGCGACGTGACGATGAAGCTGCGCCAATACCTGCCCACAGGCCAGGTCGGCCACCTCCAGATCGCCGGGGTGCCCGAGCGCCACGAGCCCGACGTGGGCGAGCTGAACCACCCCTACCTCTTCGAGCAGATCGATGCGCTCGGCTACACCGGCTGGATCGGCTGCGAGTACCGGCCCGCTCGCGGATCCCAAGCCCGCGGCACGTCCGACGGGCTGGGCTGGTTGCGCAGGCTCAAATCGCCAGCTTGAGCAGCGCCGCCATGCGCGAAAACCCCGAGGCATCGCGCCTGGGTTCAAGCCTGCGCAGCCCTTAAACTTGTCATACAACTTTTCAAGCTCGGCCCACGGCACCACAGGCCCGCAGCCATCACCCCCCACGGAGACCCGCATGAAATTCAGCTCGCTCGCCCTCGCTCTCACGCTGGCCTTTGCCGGCACCGGTCTGGCGCAGGCCCAGACCACCATGCGCATCAGCATCTCGATCGCGCAGAACTCGCACCAGGGCATTGCCATCGACACCTTCGCCAAGGAGGTGGAAAAGCGCACCAATGGCCGCTACAAGGTGCAGCCCTTCTACTCGGGCTCGCTGGGCGGTGAGCGCGAATCGATCGAGGCGGTGCAGTTGGGCACGCAGGAGCTCACCTTCTCCTCCACGGGCCCGGTGCCCAACTTCGTGCCCGAGGCGCGCATCCTGGACATCCCCTTCCTGTTCACCGGTAAGGCCCATGCGCGCGCCGTGCTCGACGGCCCCATCGGCCAGGAGCTGCTGGCCAAGTTCGACAGCAAGGGCTTCAAGGCCCTGGCCTGGGGCGAGAACGGCGTGCGCCACATGACCAACAGCAAGCGTGCCGTCAACGCACCCGAGGACCTGAAGGGCCTGAAGATGCGCACGATGGAGAACCCGGTGCACGTGGCCGCCTACAAGGGCTTTGGCATCGTGACCACGCCGATGGCCTTCCCGGAGGTGTTCACCGCGCTGCAGCAGGGCACCGTGGACGGCCAGGAGAACCCGCTGTCGGTGATCATGTCGGCCAAGTTCGACCAGGTGCAAAAGCACTTGTCGCTCACCGGCCATGTGTACTCGCCCGGCATCTTCCTGATGAACAAGGCCTCGTTCGACAAACTCTCGGCCGCCGACAAGACCGCCTTCCTGGAGGCCGCCAAGGAGGGCGTCAAGCTCAACCGCGCGCGCGTCGACGAGGACGACGCCAAGGGCGTGGCCGAGCTGCGCGCCAAGGGCATGAGCGTGGTCGAGAACGTCGACAAGGCCAAATTCGTGGCCGCCCTCACCCCCGTGAATGCCGAGTTCGAGAAGCAGTTCGGCAAGGCCAACATCGACCGGATCCGGAACTTCAAGTAACCCCCCGGAGCGCCTTCGGCGCTGCCCCCCAAGGGGGGCGGACGCTGGCGGCCCGGCGGAGCCGGTTCCGCGGCGTCTGCTTGTGGGGCAGCTTGGGCCGTTGGCCCAAGGCTGCGTCGATTCGATCGTTGTTGAAAGTTCATGGGAGCCGTGCATGGCGGGTCTGAAGGACAACTTCCTGCGCTTCGAGCGCTTCACCACGGGTGTGTCGATGCTCGCCGCCTGCGCGATGCTGGCAACGGCATCGGGGCTGGGCTTGTTCCAGATCTTCACGCGCTTCGTCATCGAGCAGCCGGCCGAGTGGACCGAGGTGCTGATCCGCTTCACGCTGATCTGGATGGTGTTCCTCGGCATCCCCATGGCTTTCCGCGAGGGCTCGATGGTGAGCGTGGACGTGGTCTACCGCTGGAGCGGCCCGCGCGCCAAGCGCGTGCTCGACGTGGTGGTGTGTGGCGCCGCGCTGCTGCTGGTGGGCATCATCATCTGGTGGGGCTGGGACTATGCCAACCGCGGCAAGGTGCAGACCGTCACCGGGCTGGAGGACGTCTCGATGTTCTGGGCCTACATCGCCATGCCGGTGGGTGGCGTGTTCTGCATCATTGCGCTCATCGGCAACCTGATCGATCCGCGCCGGCATGAATTGGAGACGGCGCAATGACGACCGGGATGTTGTTGACGATGGTGATGTGCTTTGCACTCACCGTCTCGGTGGCCGTGTCGATCGGCTTGTCGGCGATGTTGGGCATCCAGCTCTCGGGTGCCAACATGCTCATCTCGGTGAAGGAGATGTTCTCGTCGATCAACAAGTTTCCGCTCGCCGCCATCCCCTTCTTCATCCTGGCCGGCAACCTGATGGAGACCGGCGGCATCTCGCGCCGCCTGGTCGAGTTTGCCAAGAGCCTGGTGGGTGGCGTGCAGGGCGGCCTGCCGATGACCTGCGTGCTCACCTGCATGATCTTTGCGGCCGTGTCAGGCTCGTCGGTGGCCACCACCTTCGCCATCGGCGCGATCCTGATCCCGGCGCTGATCAAGCATGGCTACCCCACGGCCTACGCAGCCGCCTTGCAGGCCACCTCGGCCGAGCTGGGCGTGATCATCCCGCCGTCGATCCCGATGATCCTGTACGGCGTGAGCGCCGAGGTCTCGATCGGCGAGCTCTTCATCGCCGGCTTCGGCCCGGGCCTGTTGATCGGCGGCGCCCTGATGGCCTTCGTCTATGTGTATTGCAAGATCAAGGGTTGGGGCAAGAACGATGGCGACGGGCGCCTGAGCGTGGGCCGCGCCACCTGGCAGGCCGGCTGGGCGCTGATGATGCCGGTGATCATCCTGGGCGGCATCTACGGCGGCATCTTCACGCCCACCGAGGCGTCGGCGGTGGCGGTGGCCTATGCGCTGATCGTCGGGCTGGTGATCTACCGCGAGATCGCGGTGAAGGATCTGTATGCCATCCTGCGCAAATCGGTGCTGTCGTCGGCGGTGATCATGTTCATCATCGCCAACGCGGGTCTGTTCGCCTTCCTGATCACCCGCGCCGGGGTGCCCGATGCCATCGGGCATTGGCTGGAGGCGGTGCTCAAGTCGCCCTCGATGTTCCTGCTGGGCGTGAATGCGGCGCTGTTCATCATCGGCATGTTCATCGAGACCAGCGCGGCCATCATCGTGCTGGCGCCCATCCTCGCGCCTGTGGCCATGCACTTTGGCGTCGACCCCGTGCACTTCGGCCTGATCATGGTGGTGAACCTGGCGTTGGGCATGATCACACCGCCTTTCGGCGTGAACCTGTTCGCCGCCTGCACGGTGGCGCGCATCTCGCTCGACCGCATCGTGGTGCACCTGATCCCCTTCGTGCTGGTGATCCTGGCCTGCCTGATGGTGGTGACCTATGTGCCGGGCCTGTCGCTGGGCCTGCGTGACCTCGTCTACGCCAAGTGAGCTTGCCGCCAAGGGCCGCTGACATGGGCTCCGCCCTGACCCCCGTGGCCAGTGGCGCCCGCCTGTCCGAGCAGGTGGCGCAGCAGCTGGTGGCCCAGGTGCAGCAAGGCCTGCTGCCCCCGGGCGCCAAGCTGCCCACCGAGGCGCAATTGGTGGCGCAGTTGCAGGTGAGCCGCACGGTGGTGCGCGAGGCGGTGGCGCGTCTCAAGTCGCTGGGCCTGGTCACCTCGCGCCAGGGCAGTGGTGTGTACGTGAACGACAGCGCGCCCATCGCCCCGCTGCAGTTCGACAGCCGCCATGCGCGCACGCGCAAGGCGGTGCTGCAGATGGTGGAGTTGCGCCGCGCGCTCGAGTCCGAGGTGGCCGCGCTCGCAGCCCAGCGCCGCAGCGCTGCCGGGCTGCGCCGCATCGAGCTGGCCGTGAAGGCGCTGGACAAGGCCGTGGCGTCCGGTGGCGACGGCGTGGACGAAGACGTGCGCCTGCACCGCAGCATTGCCGACGCAGCCGGCAACCCTTTCTTGTTGGACACGCTGGACTATCTGGCCCAGTTTCTGCGCGGCGCCACGCGGGTGACGCGGGCCAACGAAGCGCGGCGCGCCACCTTCGCGCAGCAGGTGCGGCAGGAGCACCTCGCCATCGTGCAGGCCATCGCCGCCGCCGACGAGCGCGGCGCCCGCAGCGCAGCAGCGCGCCACATGGACAACGCCATGCTGCGCATCCAGGCGGCCGACCCCAATTTCTGGCGCCAGGAAGGCGCGCAACTGGCCCAGCCGCTGGTGGCCGCCAAGAGCCCCCCGCGCTGAGCGCCCAACAAGGCCGCTCAGTGCAGCGGCACGCCGGTCTTCGTTTGCAGCTCTTCGCGCGTGACGCCCGGCGCCAGCTCGACCACCTTCATGCCCTGCGGCGTCACGTCGAGCACGGCCAGGTCGGTGATGATGCGGTTGACCACACCCACGCCCGTGAGCGGCAACGTGCAAGAGGGCAGGATCTTGAGATCAAAGCCGCCGTCCTTCTTGCGCGCCACGTGCTCCATCAGCACCACCACGGTCTTCACGCCGGCCACCAGGTCCATCGCGCCGCCCATGCCCTTGACCATCTTGCCGGGGATCATCCAGTTGGCCAGATCGCCCTTCTCGCTCACCTGCATGGCGCCCAGGATGCTGAGGTTGATCTTGCCGCCGCGGATCATCGCGAAGCTCTCGTGCGAGCCGAAGATGCTCGAGCCGGGGATGGTGGTGACCGTCTGCTTGCCGGCGTTGATGAGATCGGCATCCACCTGATCTTCAGTGGGAAACGGGCCGATGCCCAGCATGCCGTTCTCGCTCTGCAGCCACACCTCGATGGCCGGGTCGACGAAGTTGGCCACCAGCGTGGGCAGGCCGATGCCGAGGTTGACGTAGAAGCCGTCCTGCAGTTCCTTGGCCGCGCGCTCGGCCATCTGATCGTGGGTCCAGGCCATGTCAGGCTCCTGCTTTCTCTGTCGATTTTTCAGTGATCGTGCGTTTCTCGATGCGCTTCTCAGGGCTGGCGTTGAGCACCAGGCGGTGCGCATAGATGCCGGGCAGGTGCACCCTGTCGGGATCAAAAGTACCGGTCTCCACGATCTCCTCCACCTCCACCACCGTGATGCGGCCGGCCATCGCTGCGGCCGGGTTGAAGTTGCGCGCGGTGCGGCGGAAGATCAGGTTGCCGCTCTTGTCGGCCTTCCAGGCTTTCACCAGGGCCACGTCGGGCACCAGGGCGCGCTCCATCACGTAGACGTGGCCATCGAACTCGCGCGTCTCCTTGCCCTCGGCCACCAGCGTGCCCACGCCGGTGCGCGTGAAGAAGGCCGGGATGCCGGCGCCACCGGCGCGGAGGCGCTCGGCCAGCGTGCCCTGCGGCGTGAACTCGAGCTGCAGCTCACCGGCCAGGTACTGGCGCTCGAACTCCTTGTTCTCGCCCACATAGCTCGAGATCATCTTGGTGATCTGCCGCGTCTCGAGCAGCTTGCCCAGGCCGAAGCCGTCCACGCCCGCGTTGTTGCTGATCACGGTGAGGTTCTTGACGCCGCTGTCCTTCAGCGCCTCGATCAGGGCCTCGGGGATGCCGCACAGGCCGAAGCCGCCAACGGCGAGCAGTTGCCCGTCGCGCACGATGCCGGCCAAGGCCGCCGCCGCACTGGGATAGATCTTGTTCATGCCAGGAAACCCCGCAGGTGATTCGGAAGGGTGCGAGCGTACTACCGCGGCCCGCGCGCAGGGGTTACGTAGAAATGCCTAAGCCAGCATCAAGCCGCCAGGCCGAGCTTGGGCTTGGCGGCGCGGCCCTGCCTTGTGCCCTTGGCCACCACCTTGGCCGGCGCCTTCTTCGCCACTGGGGATGCGGTGCCCTTGGCGACGCGCGGGCGACGCGCGGACGCTGCAGCAGGCGCAGCAGCGGCTCGGCGCTTGGGTGCGGCGGCGGGCTCGGCCACCGGGGCGGCCTCGGGCTGCGCAAGCGCCAGCTCGAGCAGGCTGCGGTGCTCGGCCAGCAGGTGATCGCCGAGCTCGTTGATGTCAGGCACCGCGCGCCGGCAGGCGATCAGGCCGTAGTCGAGCCGGCCGTTGTAGCTTTGCACGGTGATGTTCAGCGCCATGCCATGCGCCGCGATCGACACCGGGTAATAGCTCACCACCTGGGCGCCCGCAAAATACAGCGGCACCGGCGCGCCGGCCACGTTGGAGATCACCAGGTTGGCCACCGGCGGCAGCACATTGGCCAGGCGCGAGCGCCCGGCCATGCTGGCCAGGCCCGAGATCAGCCACGGTGAGCCGAACATCGGGAAATCGGTGGGAATGGCCGCCTTGATGCGGCTCATCGTGGCCTTGGCGTTCTGCGAGGACTCGTTGATCTTGTGCAGCCGCTGGGCCGGGTCGGCCAGGTCGGTGGCCAGGTTCACCATGATCATGCTCACCTGGTTGTTGGCGGTGGTGTCGCCCGCCTCGCGCAGGCTCACCGGCACCATCGCCGACAAGGGCTTGGCCGGCAGCTCGTTGGTCTCGAGAAAATAGCGTCTCAGGCCGCCCGCGGCAGTGGCCATCACCACATCATTGAGCGACACCCCCATGCGCTTGGCAATCAGCTTCACCTCTTGCAGCGGCACCATCTTGCCGGCGAACGAGCGCTGGTTGGTGATGGCCACGTTGAGCGGTGTGCGCGGCGCAAACACATTGAAGTTCTTGGGCAGCCAGCGCCGCTTCGTGCCGTCGGCGGGCTTCTTCGGCGCGGTGACCACGTTCTTCACCGCCCTGAACACGTCGGGCGCCATCTTGATCAGCTTGACGTACTGCAGCGCCGTGTTGCGCACGGCCGCCACGGCCAACTCGGCGATGCCCAGCTGGTAGGTGTTGCGTCGCGCCTTGGGCCGCGGCGGGCGGATCTGCCGCCCCGTGGGCTGCAGATCGAACAACGCGCGCCCCAGGGCCACGCCCGCCTGCCCATCGATGCCGGCGTGGTGCGCCTTGGTGTACAGCGCCACCTGGCCACTCTTGAGGCCGTCGATCACGTAGAACTCCCACAGCGGGCGGCTGCGATCGAGCAGCGTGGAATGCAGGCGCGCCACCAGTGCCTGCAGCTGGCGGTTGCTGCCCGGCTTGGTGAGCGTGACGTGGCGCACGTGGTGCTCGAGATCGATGTCCTCATCCTCCACCCACACCGGATCGGACAGATCGAAGGGCATCAGCGCCAGCTTGCGCGTGAGCACGTCGGCCAGATGCAGGCGATCGCGCATGTGGGTCTTGGCGTCTTCGTAGAAGTCGCCGTCGTAGCCGGCCGGCAGGTCCATCACATTCAACGAGCCCACGTGCATGGGCATTTCGGGCGATTCGGTGTGCAGGAACATCGCGTCCGACGCGCTGAGGTGGTTCATGGTGTATCTCGTTCAAAGGGGTCTGGCGGACGCACAGGGCCGCAGGATGCGAGGGCCGCGTTGGGCGCATGGCCGCAGCGATGCCGATGTTGTCGCTCATTCGCGGCCAGCGCCCTACGGAACAACCCCAGGCGTCCACAGTGCCGGCGAACAGGTTCATGCCCAGCGGTGAGAGACTAAAGTCCAGCCACCAAGACAAGAGACCGCCCCGATGATCGAACCCGCCAGCATGGACCGAGCCAGCCTGCAAAGCCTGCTCGACACGGTGGTTGCCCCGTGGATACGCGAGCTGGGCCTGCGCGTGACGCAGGTGCAGCCCAACGAGGTGCACCTGAGCCTGCCCATCACCGCGCACCACGTGCATGGCGGTGGCGTGGTGTGCGGCCAGACGCTGATGTCGGCCGCCGACACGGCGATGGTGCTGGCCGTGGCCAGCCAGCTGGGCGGCTTCAAGCCCATGACCACGGTGCAGTTGCAGACCAGCTTCTTGCGCCCCATCTCCGGCACCGACACCGAGGCGCGAGTGATCGCCCGCGTGCTGCGCATGGGCAAGAGCCTGGTGTTCGGCGAGATCGAGTTGCAGGACGCCTACGGCCGGCTCGCGGCCCACGCCACCACCACCTACGCGCTCTTGTGATGCCGCCGATTGCGCTGGACTACCGCACCGCGTTCGACCACGCGCCCATCGGCCTGGTGATGTCGCGGCAGCGCCAGATCGTGGACTGCAACCAGCAGGTGCTGGCCATGTTCGGCGCGCAGCGCGACCAGTTGGTGGGCCACTCCTTCCAGGTGCTCTACCCCACGCACGACGAATTCGAGCGCACCGGCGCGCGCATCGTCGCCAGCCTGGACGCGCAAGGCTGGTATGCCGACGACCGCGTGATGAAGCGCGTGGGCGGGCCGCAGCGCGGCGAGCTCTTCTGGTGCCATGTGAGCGGCCGCGCGCTCGACCCGAGCGAGCCGCACGCGGCCGGCATCTGGTCGTTCCAGGATCTCTCGTCCCGGCGGAAGCTGAAGGTGGAGTTCACCGCCCGCGAGCGCGAGATCGCCGCGCTGCTGATCGAGGGCCTGACCAGCAAGCTGATCGGCAAGAAGCTGGCCATCAGCCCGCGCACGGTGGATGTCTATCGCGCCCGCTTGATGCGCAAGGTGGGCGCGGCCACCACGCCCGAGCTGGTCAACAAGCTGCTGATGGGCTAGGCGCCCGCGCCCGCAAGTTCAGTAACGCGCCAGCAAGGCGCGAAAGTCGTCGGGGATGGGCATCGACTTCTGCGCCTTGAAATCCGTCCATACCACGGTGGCGCCACCGGTGGCGTAGACCACGCCAGGCTGGTCGCTGCGCTCGAGCGTGGCAAAGGTGTCCACCGTGCTGCGGCCCATCTCGCCCACATAGTGCCGCGCCAGCACCTCGCCCGGGTACTCGAGCTGGCGGATGAAGCTGCAGAAGGCGTTGATGATGATGGGGCCGGTGGCGCTGAGGCTTGGCACACAGCCGATGCTGTTGAACCACTCGATGCGCAGGCTCTCCATGTACCGGAAGTAGATGGTGTTGTTGACATGGCCCATCGCGTCCATGTCGCCCCAGCGGATGGGGATCAGCATCTCGAAGCACAGGCGCTTGTTCTCGGGCAGATCGAATCGCATGCGCTCAGGGCAGTTGGGGGTCGATGCCGAGCTCGCTGGCCATGCGCAGCACCAGCGCACGCAGTTCGCTCACTTCGGATGCCATGCGCGCCTGCTCGGCCTTCAGTGCGGCCAGCTCGCCAGCGCTGACGCTGCCTTCGTCACCCTCGCCACCGCCAGCGTAGGGGCGCGGCGCGGTCATCTGCACCTCGCCGCACAAAAGGTGCGCCCAGCGGGCCTCGCGGGCACCGGGGGCACGCGGCAGCAGCACGGCGCGGGCGGGTGTCTTGTCGGCCAGCTCCTGCAGAAAGCCCTCCACCGACGAGATGTCGGCAAAGCGGTGCAGGCGTTCGGTGTTGGCGCGCAGCTCGGCCGAGGTTTGCGGGCCGCGCAGCATCAGCACGGCCAGCAGCGCCTGCGCCGCACTGGGCACGTTCAGGCCGCGCGCCAGGTTGTGCTCGTAGCGCGAGACCCGGCCGCCGCTGGTCTCGAACAGCAGGCTCAGGCCCTTGAGCGCATCCACCGCGGTGAGCACCTCGGCCTCGGTGGCATTGATCACCGGGTCGCGCGCGGTCTTCTGGTTGCAGCCGGCCACGAGCGAGTTGAGCGACAGCGGGTAGGTGTCGGGCACGGTGGACTGCTTCTCCACCAGCACCGCGAGCACCCGCGCTTCGAGCGGCGTGAGGAACCTCAAGATCGCCCCGCCCTGCTCAGACGCCGAAGCCGTCGTCGGCCGCCAGCACCGCGCCATTGATGAAGCGGCTCTCGTTGGCGCACAGCATCATCAGCGCGGCGTCCAGGTCCTTGGGCTCGCCGATGCGCTTGCGCGGCATCATGGCGATGAGCTTCTGCCCGGCCTCGGTCTGCCAATGGTGGTGGTTGATCTCGGTGTCGATGTAGCCCGGGCACAGCGCGTTGGTGTTGAT
>Ga0268298_10001344_pt1 | contig 29242 bp, 24 predicted proteins | sample WWTPWeurt_MetaG_FD_194462 | JGI IMG/M metagenome (GOLD analysis project Ga0268298, IMG submission 194462) | Activated sludge microbial communities from WWTP in Nijmegen, Gelderland, Netherland - WWTP Weurt | ecosystem: Engineered > WWTP > Aerobic digester > Activated sludge | place... | reverse complement strand
CCAGCGTCAGGAACCGAACCCCGTCCAGCACTTCCTCGAGCAGTTTCTTGGAAAAGAGATCTTCCCGCTTCCGCAACATGGCCGAAAACCGTAGCCGCCCGATCCAGATCGCGCAACCCAACCCACCCAAAATCGCCCACCCAATGCGGGACTGGTATGAACAGACTCCTGAGAGCTTTGAGGTCGCACGGGACTGGTGTGGTCAGACCAATGAGAGCTTTGAGGTCGCAAGGGACTGCTGTGGTCAGACCAATGAGAGCTTTGAGGTCGCAAGGGACTGCTGTGGTCAGACCAATGAGAGCTTTGAGGTCGCACGGGACTGCTGTGGTCAGACCAATGAGAGCTTTGAGGTCGCAAGGGACTGCTGTGGTCAGACCAATGAGAGCTTTGAGGTCGCAAGGGACTGCTGTGGTCAGACCAATGAGAGCTTTGAGGTCGCACGGGACCCATCGAAGGCGTGGGCTCCGAAAAGAAAACCTCGACCCGCTCTGTTCGCACAAGGCCTTGCAGCCCCAACATGCCCGAAAACGACACATGGATTGCGGCGGGGGAGCGTGATGTGGCTTGAATCGGTGCGAGCGGGGGGACTAGCATCGCCCCCATGCCTACAAAAAAGACCCCTCCAGCCAAAACACCAGACAAAACAACCAACAAAACACCCAACAAAACACCCAACAAAACACCCAACAAAACAACAGACAAGGTTGAGGTCGTGCCTCGCGGGCACCTGACTCCCGCAGCGGCGTATGCGCACTTTTTGCCCGAGGCGCAAAACCTGCCGCAGGCGAGCGTGCAGACGCTGCGGCTTGACCCCGTGCTCACGTTTGGGAACGTGCAAAGCGCCGTGGCCGCCGTGGCACCGCACGCGGCTCGCGTCAAGACCGAGCTGCCGGCGATATCGGTGGACGCGCTGTTGGGCCTTCCAGACCTGTCGGCAGCGGTGCTGTACGCCACAGAGCAGTGCGCGACCAAACCCATCAAGAAACAGGAACTCGACGAAAAGCTTTCGGCGCTGCACAAACTGCGGACGCCGATGCTGCTGGTGGCAGAGGCGCTGTCACTTTTGGGTCTTGTGAAGAAGGAGAAAGTGGCGAGCATCCGGGCCGGTATGGGCCCGTTCGATGCGGCGCAGGACGGGCTGGCGCTGTGCGAGCTGTATACGGACGCGGCCAAAGCCCTTGTGGGCAAGCATCCGTTTTCGGCGGAACAGATTGCAGACATCGGCAAGCGGGGGCAGGAACTGATGCGTCTGGTGACGCCGCAGGGCGCGCACGCAGAGAAAGACCCGGCGCAGGCTTTGGCGCTGGAGGCGCGGGACCGGCTTGCGACGCTTCTGGCGATGCGCTATGCGGACCTGCGGCGGGTGGCGGTGTATCTGTGGGGGGATGCAGCGGACGAACAAGTTCCCCCCTTGCGCTCGCGCGTCCGCACCGGCAAACCGCAAAACCCCGCGCCGTCTGCCGCCGCCCAAGAGGGTCCCGCCGCCGCCTCTGCCGCCGCGCCAGCCGCCGCAAAAACCCCGTCCGGCGGCGCGTGAGATGCTGACCGAGATCAGGCTCAGCGACTGGAAGAGCTTTGGCTCAGGTGACGCAGCGCGGAACACGGTGAAACTGGGACGACTGACGTTGCTGGTCGGGCCGAATGGTTCAGGAAAGAGCAACTTGCTCGATGCACTGCGGTTTTTGCAGGGCACCGCTTTGGCGTTTCCGGTGGGTGATGTGCTGCGCGGACGTTTGGAAGGCGGGCGCGCGGTGTGGCCTGAGATTCGAGGGCATGTGGCCGAGGCAGCCAGAAAAGGCCGCGAGTCGTTTGCACTGGACACGGAATGGTCGTGGCCAGGACAGACGCTGAGCTACTCGCTCACGATTCATACGGGGGGGCAGGTGTATGTCGAAGCAGAAAGCCTGTGGAAGAACCGGGCAAAGCCGGGTCTTGAGACGCTGGTCTTCGATACGCACGGCAAGGAACTCGATGCAGGCGGTCGGGGAACGGGAGGGGCCATCCAAGCGGTGCTGCGCCGGCCTGCAAAAGGCGTGAAGCGCCGCGTGCTGTCCTTTGCGTCGTTTCGGACCCTTCTACCGCAAATCGAATTGGAAACCCCAGAGGTCTCTGTGCGAGCGCACGAGAGCCTTCGGGAAGACTGCCAAGCGGTTCGCCGGGCGCTGTGCGAGGCGCGCTTTTTGGACATGCAGCCGGGGAGCATGCGTGACTATCGACCGGCGAGTGCGCAAGACCTGGGCACGACGGGGGGAAACCTGTCGCCTGTGCTGCTGCGTTTGAATGCAAAACCAGAGCGGCTTGCGGACATCACCGGGTGGCTGAGTGAGCTCTGCGCCCCACAGATTGCGGCGATCGAGTTCGATCGGACGCAGCTTGATGAGGTGATGATGTACTTCGTCGAAGGGAACGGCCAAAAAATCTCGGCGCGGAGTCTGTCGGATGGAACGCTGCGCTTCTTGGGCCTGCTGACGGCGCTCATCACCTGCGAAGAAGGCAGCCTGGTTGTGGTGGAAGAGCCGGACATCGGGTTGCACCCGTCGCGGATTCGGTTGCTCGCGGAACTTTTGCAGGACCTGTCGCTTCGCCGCAACCTCCAGATCGTGGCAACGACGCATTCGGCTGCGCTGCTGTCGCACTTGCGAAAAGAATCGCTCGGGCAGGTGGTGGCGTTTGGTCGGGAGGACCAGACGGGAACGACCGTCTGCGCGCGTGTGCAAGACCTGCCGCATTTTGAGCAACTGTGGGCGTCCAAAGAAGTGGACCACCTCATCTCGACAGGCTGGCTGGAAATGGCGCTATGAGGGTCATCATCATCCCGGAAGACCAGTCGCTCGACCGGTACATTCTTCAGCCGATTGTGGAAACCCTGTTTCGCACGCTGAAGATCCCCGCAAAGGTGTCGGTTCTGCCGGAGCCGCGCCTGCGGGGAACCAGCGACGCACTCGATCCAGTTCAAATCCGCCAGATCATCACTCGGTATCCGATGGTCGATTTGTTTCTGCTGATGGTGGATCGGGACTGCAACCGAGAAGGAAATGAAGCGCGGGTGGCAGAACTGCTTCGCTCGCACCCGGACAAACTGCTGGCGTGCGTGGCGCACCAGGAAATCGAGGTTTTTCTGCTGGCGCTGCATCGGGACAAGCTAGATGAATCGTGGGCGAACATCCGCAATCACTGCGATCCAAAGGAGGCCTATGCGGAGCCGTTTCTGGAAACGCAATCATTCGCTGGCCCCGGCAGAGGTCGAAAGCAGGCCATGCAAGCACTGCCGGGCCACTTTCGGAGTTTGTGCAGCTTGTGCGACGAACTACAACACCTCTCAGACGACATCGTAGCGTTCGCCGGTCGATTGGGAACGGGTGGAAACCAAGTCTAGGCTCTGCGCAGAAGGTCGTGCGCCCAAGCGGGGTCTGGGTCTAGGGTTCAGCGGTCGTCTGGTGGGTCGGTTTCTGTCTGGTCGGTCTCTGCTGGGTCGTTGGGCGAGGGGTCGGAAGGGGATGTTTTTGCCTCTTCTGTTGGGGTTTTGGCAAGAGGGAAGGGGGGACCGTAAAGGGGGACGGGGGGGCCATAGGGGGCTGCTGCTGGAACAGCTACGTCTTGGGCGGGGGCTGGCATTTCGCCGGCGAGGAGTCTCTTGATTGCGGCGGCGCGTTCCTGGGGGGACAGGGTTTGGTAGGCGACGATGGTTTGTCCGGGCAAAAGGTCGGTCTTGCGGCTCATGCGGTTGATGCGCTCCATGTCGGCCACCGTCAGGCCGTACCGCCTCCCGATGGATTCGAGGGCGTCGCCCGGCGAAACAGAGATGGTGACGCGGCGGCGGCCACGCAGGGTTTCGACGATGGTGAAGAACTCCTCGCTGCCGACGGTAACGACGCGGACGTGAGCGGGATCGACGAGCATGACGTGGGAGACATCGAAGTTTGGGTCGATCCACAAAGACAAGACCATCTTGGTGGCGAGGGTGGCCTCGGGGTCCACGTTGTTCCAACGAACGAGGTCTGCGTCTTTGACCTTGAAAAAGCGTGCAATGGACCACAGGGTGTCGCCGGGCACGATGCGGTAGAAGACCTGGCGCTTGCCTTCGACGCGGAGGTTCTTGTCGGGGACTGCAACGACGACCAGATCGTCATTGGGCAGGGTTTTGGAAGACTCGGTGGGGCCGCGAGAAGGGGGAACGAGAAGGGTCAGGCCGGGGCGTACCTCGGCGGGGTCCTCGATGCCGTTGATGGTGCGAAGGCGGCTTGTGGCGACCCCGCGCGTTTTGGCGATGTCCTCGAGGCGTTCGCCGAAACGGACGACATAGGGCAAAAGCTTTTCGCCGCGAAAGTCGTAGGCGGCGACAAATTGGGGTGCCAGGCCCACGGGGACGCGCAGCTCGAAGGTCTCGCCGGGTCCAAGGGGTGGGGTGCGACCCCGGCGCAAATGGGGATTCAGCCGGGCGAGTTCTTCCTCGGTGAGGGACATGGCGCGGGCGGCAGCGGCAAGGCTTACAGAGGTCGATACGGTGACGGAATCCCAGGCGAGGGGAGGGTCTTGGGGGGTGTCCTCGTACCCAAAGAAACTGCGGTTTTCACCGACGAGAGCAGTGGCGATGGCTTTGGGCACGTACAGGAGGGTTTCAAAGGGGAGTCCGTCCTCGTGGCGGCACAGCTCCCAATAGTCGTTGGTGTTGTATTTCTGCATCGCCCGGAGCACGGCACCGTAACCGGCGTTGAACGCGGCGAGGGCCAGGTGCCAGGAACCAAAGCGGGCTTTCAGGTCGCCCAAATAGCGGGCGGCGGCCTCGGTGGAACGCTCGGGGTCTTGGCGTTCATCGACCCAGTGGTCCACGCGCAGACCGTAGATGCGGGCACCCTCGGGCAAAAACTGCCACAGACCGACGGCACCTTTGTGGGACCGGTCGTGGGGGTCGTAGCCGCTTTCGATCATCGAGACGTAGAGCAAAAAGCGGGGCAGTTTGTACTTCTCGAGGGCCTGTTCGATGAGCTTGCGGTAGCGGCCTTGCCGACGAAGCCACGAGGCCATGATGGCGCGCCCCCGGCGTTCGTCTTTGTAGAACTCGAGGTACTTGATGACGTGGGTCTCGAACCGGACAAACGTGGGCCCAAGACCCAAGTTGTCGAGGAGCTTCAACGCTGCCAGCCAGGGTGGGGTGGTATACGAGGCGGGCTTTTCGGGGGACTCTGTGCGAGGGGTGCGCAGCCCTTCGGGGACCAAGTCTTGGGAAGTGCCATCGGACGACGAACCGGGAGGGGGCAGGACATCGAAGCGGGAGCGGTCGCGCAAAAACGTCTCGTGTTCAAAGGTGCGCAACTGTTTTAGCTCCTCGGATTCGCGCGTCACATCGAGCGCGCCACCCCGGATGGCTTTGCGCTGCACGCGGTCGTCTTTGGATGAAATGGTGGTCTTGCTGCCGTCGGATGCCGTCGTTTCGATCTCGTCCGCGCGAGCCGAGACGGCCAGACACATGCCCGCCGCCAACACCCAGCGAGGGGAAGATGGATTGGGCCAAAAGGACGATAGCAACGTGCGCATGGTTGTGTGTGTGTGGGAAAGTACCAGCGCCTTTTTGCCGACAGCAAACTTTTTCCCGCCCCCTCACGCAACCCCCACCGCAGTCGTTGCTGGATGAGCAGTCGTTTCTGGATCTGAACGCGCTAGCGGATGCCGCGGCGGTCTTCGCGCAGCTCTCGGCGGTCTTCGCGCAGCTCGGTGCGGGAACGCTGCACTTCAGCACGCGCCAGTTGGACAAAGCGAACCATGATCTCGCGGGCGCGAATCAAGATGGGAACCTGAGGGCCCCAGGCGTATTCGGCGGCGACGGTGCGCTCCAGCTCGGCCAGGAGGTTGCTTTCCTCGATGAGCTCGGCGCGCTCTTTCATCGCGTCGCGGCGGTCATCGCGCAGGTCGCGGGCATCCTTGACGTTGCGGTCGCGCTGAAGCTCTGCCGCCGAACGAGCGACCTCGCGGTTGGCTTGTCCGACTTCGCGGCGCTGCTCGGCGACCTCCATCCGGCCTTGCTGCACAAAGCTGCTGAGCGCGGCCTTGACCGCAACGGCGTCTCGGCGGGCGACCGCTGCGTCAAAGGCATTGAGGGTCATTTGGAAGCGGGCCAAGTCGCGCTGGTCATCGCGAACCTGGGCGGCGCTGCGGGTGACTTCAGCTCGGTCGCGTCGCAGTTCGGCTTGGCGTTGTCGGCCCGGCATGGGTTGCGCCGAAGCCAAGGTGGAACCGAACAGCACAAGAGCAGCAAACAGTCCGTATCGCATGGAGGTCTCCCTTTCTGGGTCTGTGAAGGTGCATTCAGGCTGCAAAGCGCAGGTTTCGAGGTTTGCTTCGCAGGGTGTTTTGCACCGAGTTTCGTTGCGTGTTTCGTTGAGCAGAGACGAACGAATCCGCGCTGGGATTCAAACAAAAGTCTCCCAAGAGTCTACTTGGGTGAAGGGGTGCGAAAAAAGCCCTGACTTTGGGGGAAATGAGACACCAGTTGAAGTGGAGCGGGGGTCAAAGGGACAGCGGGCGGAAACCAAACAGCCGCAGCCTGCGCAACAGCACGTCGAGGAGAAACAGGCCCAACGCGACCCACAAACAGAAAGGCCAAAGTGCCCGCAGGAAAGGAACTTTTTCGTCTCCTACAGACAGGGCTTCGGTGGCTTTGGACAGGTGTTGGCCCTGGCCGACAGTGTGAAGTTGGGTGAGCAGCTCGTCGTCGGGGGGCAGGGCCAGATATTCGCGGGGATAGGGGACGGACAGCGCGCCGAAAGACTCGGCGACGATGGGCCCCTTTTGGTTTCCGCCCGGTGATTCGCCGCGATGGATGGCGCGCAGAAGAAACGAACCGGTCTTTTGCAAACGCACCTCGGCTTCGTAACGGCCCGGTGCGGTCAAGGTCATGTCTTGCCGGGCCACAACCTGGCCTTTGCCCGACAAAAGACCCAGACCGTCCGCGTGCGGTTCGATGACTTCGAGTTCCGAGAACATCCCCGACAAAAAGCGGTCTTCAGAAGACACGGCATCGACGCGCACATTCACAAAAGGCGGCACAAGCGTGGCGTGCAGGTCATACCCGTGTCCGGTGCGCTGTCCGTCGTGCCGCATGGACGACCGGACAAGTTGCGCAAAGAACTTTTTGTATCCCGGCCAGCGCAACCACTCGATGGCCCAGCGGTTTTTCGCGTCTGACGTGAACGCGACGGCTTGCCCCAAACCTTGCCGCCACCGCGCCAGCAACGGTTCGCCCAGCGGAGACACCAAAATCACTTCGGACATGGGTTTGGCTTTGGTCGAAACGTAGCCGTGCAGTGGCGGCGCGTGTTCGATACCAACGCCGTCGAGCAGTTCGACGAACTTTTGGACTTTGGGGACGACCCGTTCTTCGACGAGCGCGGACTTGGCGACTTGCGTGGTTTCCTTGGTGAAAATCTTGGGCACCGACGACGCATCCTGCGTGTAGTAAAAGCGCCCGGCCCCGTGGTCGGCCATCGCGGTCAGCAGCGTTTGGTCCGCCCCGGAGCCAACGCCCACGGTCGAAACGGTGATCTTGCTTTGGGTCATCTGATCGACGAGCTCGAGGATGCCCTGGTATTCGGCTTGTCCGTCGGTGAGGAAAATGACGTGTTTGACCTTGGCGTCGGCGGACACAAGCTGCTGGTAGGCCTCGGTGAGGGGCGGCAGAAGCTGGGTGCCTCCACCGGGGGACAGGCGCGCGATGTCGCCGGAAATGCGAACGCGATTTTGGGCTTTTTGCAGACGCACAAGCGGAATCGCCTGGCTGTCAAACGCCACGACGCCGATCAAATCGTCGGGTTGGAGCATCTCGGCAGTGGCCCGCGCGGCGTCTTTGGCGAGTTCCAGTTTGGGTCCGCTCATCGACCCGGACCGATCGATGCAGAGCACCAGCGCGAGCGACGGCGTTTGCCGCTTTTTTTCCTGCTCGAAACGAACCGGCAGGAGTTTCTCAAGCTGGGTTCCTTGATATCCGCCCGAACCGAAACTGTTTTCGCCCCCGAGCATCACAAAACCGCCGCCCAAATCGCGAACATACGTCTCGATCGCGAGCATGGTGTTTTGCCCAACCAGCGTCGCGGACACATCGGACAAAAGCACCAAATCGAACGGCAAAAGGTCTTTGGCGTTGCTTGGCAGGTTGTACGGGCCGCGCGTCTCGACTTCGATATTTTCGGCTTGCAGGGCTTGGCTCAAATAGCCTCGCGCTGCGGTTTCGCCCTCGATGTACAGCACACGAGGTTTGCCTCGCGCGAGCACGGAAAGCTGGGCTTGGTTGTTTTTGGCGACGGTGTCGCGCAGCGGTGTCGTTGCATTGGCCGCAGGCAACACGCGGACGGAATACGTCAGTGCGCCGGGTGATTTGGGTTCGCTGCGAAAGCGAAACACATTGCGGCCCGGCACAAGCTCGGCGTCGCGAAAAGGGTCGATCGGGTTGGGCGTTCCGTTTTGCAAAAGCGACAGCCGCACAGGTTGGGGGACATTGGAATACACCTCGGCGTCCAGCGAAAACGGCGCGCCGACTTTGAGCTGCGCATCCGCAGACGCACCCCCAAGCAGCCGCAGCTCGCGGACCAGGACTTCGGGAGCGTCGGACGCAGACAGCGGAAACACATGTAGGTGTAGCTTTCTTTGCGCCGCTGCGGTGGCTTCCGAAAGCGCATCGCCCTCGGTCTGGTTTCCGTCGGAAAACACGACGAGGTGCCGCAACATGCCGGGCGAAAACAGACCATACGCAAATTGCAGCGCACCTTGCAGGTTGCTGGCGGATGGGTCCACATCGTCGGCAACCGAATCGGTTTTTTCGCGCAGGGACGGAATCGGCACGCCCGGTGCGGGCAACGACATCCGCTGCGGTTTTTTTCCAAAACGGACGACGTGCAGCTCGTTGCCCGAGCGGCGGGTTTGTTCGCGCAGGGACTCAAGCTCGGCCTGGACGCGGGCAAGCTGGACCGACGAGACCGAATCGGAAACATCCACGACCGCGACGACCGATACGGTCTTTCGTTCCTGCAATTGCGACGGCGAGGACAGCGCCAACGACACACACACCAAAAGGGCGCTGCGCACCACACACTGAAGCGCCAGTTGTTTCCGCGACAAATCCGTCAGCGAAACCCACAACCCGAGCACAAGCCATGGACAAAGCGACGCCAGCAACCACCACAGCGGCCGCTCGACGACCCAAATCTGCTGGCCCAACTTCAGGGCCAAGCCTGAACCGATTTGGTCTTGCAACGCTTGGCCCAGCATGGGCCTCCCCGACTGCAAAAGCGCGAGGGAAAACCAGCCGCGCACAAGGACGCCGTATCCGAACAGCAAAACAAGGCCGGACAGAAGCGCACACACGCCCGTCGGGATCGCCAGCGCAAAACGTCCGTTGCGAAAAGCCAACAAGGCCGCGACGCACGACATGGCGACATACGCGAACATGCCCAGCGCAAAACCCGAGATCCCGAGCGACGACACAAGCGTGGTCATACGGTCCACCTCCTGTGATACGTCCACCACTCGAGAAACAGCAGGCAGAAGGCGCACAAAAGAAGATACGGCCACAGCGTCCGTTTCAGCGCGGCCTGCCCTGCAATCGGCGACGACAAATCGCTTCCAGAAAGGCGCAAGGTCCGGGCAAGTGGAACGGCGCTTTCGTCGAGCGACCTCATGTTCAGTGCCAAATCGACGCTGCGTACCAGTTCGGGGACGCTCAGCGAGTAAAAACCCGCTCGGTCGCCCCACAGTTTGACCACGCCTTCATGAACCGGTACCGACACGGAACGCCCGTCGGGCAACAGCAATTCGGCCAAGGTTTTGGACGACAGCGTTGTTCCCAGACGAGTTTGCTTTTCGCCGCGCAGCGAAATCCCAAGCGGTGTTCCGGTGCGAAAACTGCCCAGGTTGTCGTCCACATCTCCGGCGAACCAATCGAGCGCGTTCATGAGCAACACGGGAAACGCCACTCGCAACGGCAAATCACTTTTTCGCACATCAAACCCGACGGCCACACTTCGCACGATACCGATGGGGCCGGGCTGTTCGCGCGACAGCAACAGCGGATCTTTCAGCATCTTGGCCAGCACGCGGTCTTTGGGTCCGGGCCGAAACACCGACGCGCGGCTCATGTTCAAATCGGACAGCGCGACCCACCGCATCACTGGATGTTGATCATCCACGTCGGACACATACGGCGCGGCGATGGTTTTTGCGATCGGAAACGGACTTGTGGGTCCTTGTGGGTCCAGGTAGATGGCGTGTGTCGCGGGTGGCACGGGCGGCGTGAACGCATCGAAAAGCACCGCATCGGCGAGGGCCGCTTTTTCCGCGTTGTACGCCGAAGGCGCCATTTTTTCGATGACCAGGTGGTTTTCTTCGCCTGCGCTCGCGGCCAACAGCGCGCCTTCCAAAAACAGATTGCCGGTCGTGACGAGCAAGAGCTTCATGTGCCGACGTTCGGGCAACACGGCCACCGCGCGATTGTCGAGCGGGAGCACATCCACCGCGCCGTCTTCGAGTTCCAGGCGCGCTTCCAGGTGTGTGCCGGAACCCGACAAGCTCGGATACAGCTTGCGCGTTTCAGCGCCGGGCAGAAGTTCCAGTTTTTGTACGTCGATGACCTCGCCTTCTTGCAGCAGCTTCAGCTGGGCCTTTTTCGCGACAAACGGACTTCCCGGAAACGGAAAATACGCGACCTGCAAAAGCACTTCGTAACTCAACCGATTGCGTCGGTACCGTCGCACTGCGAACGACGTGATCGCTGCGTTGCCTTCTCCGGGTTGCAGGGTCGCCGTGTCGGGCAGCGGCACAAACGCCACGTCGAGGCCTGCGGGTTTTTCCTTCAGCGAGGCTACGTCGAAACCGCCGTCAGAAAACAGGACCACTTGCGGATGAGGGCGTCCGCGCAACAGCGCCTCGGACAACGCGAGCGCCGCCGGTAAATCTGCCGCAGTGTCTTTTTGCACCACTTGATGAAGCTGCGACACAAGTTCGCGTTCATCGTCAGAAAAACCCCCGAGTGGTGCCGGCCTTCCATCGAGCTGGACAACGACGGCAAGATCGTCGCCGCGCAAGTTCCGCACAAATGCTTCGGCAGAGGCCAAGCTCAGGTCGAATCGGGTCTTGCCGACGTGTGTGGGCACAAGCGCCTGCATCGACGCAGACGCATCGAGCAAAATCACAAGAGAACGGCCCTCGCTCGACCTGCCCAAACGAGGATCGCCGAGCGCCAGCAAGAGCAGCGACAGCAACACGAACTGGAGAAGCAACGACAAAAGCCGCAGCAGTTTTTGCCACAGGCTTTGCGCTTCGCTTTGCCCGAGCACTTTTTCCCACAACGGAGAAAACGGCACTTCCAGACGGCGGCGTCGTTGACGCAAAACATAGAGCGCCGTCAGCAACGCTCCCGACAACGCGCCCGCGATGGCCAGTTGCTGCACCGGCAAACCGAGCCACGCAAACGGCGTCATCGGATAAAGCCGCCTTGCCGCAGTGCTCGCAGCGTCAGTTCGTCAAACGGCATGCTCGTCTCGGCGCGGATGTAACTGATGCTGTGGCTTTTGCAAAAACTCGCGATGCCGTCGCAGTATTTCTCAAGTTCGCGTTGGTAGGCCTCGACGAGCGATTGCGACAGCGTGACTTCGCGCAGTTCGCCCGTTTCCATGTCCACCATTTCGAGGTCGCCCAAAAGCGGTGGTTTTCGCTCGATGGGGTCGAGAATCTGGACAGCCGCCGGTTCAAACCGGTGATAGCGCAGAAGGTTGAGCCCCTCTTCGTATCCGTGGTGGTCGTAAAAATCCGACAAGACAATCGCAATCCCGCGTCGAGTGACCCGTTTCGTAAATTCCAGAATGGCCGTCCGCAAATCGGTTTTTCCGTCGGGAGACAGCCCCGCCAAAAAATCGAAAACCTTGAAAATTTGTCCTTTGCCTCGAGACGCTGGCAGTGCGTCGGACAGACGTTCAGACAGACCGTACAGGGCCACTCGATCGAGGTTTGCCAAGCCGACATATGCGAGTGCGGCTGCGATTTGTGCGGCGTAGCCGAGTTTGGCGATCCGACCGTCTGCGCTTCGACGGAGCAAAGGTTGATCCGGATGGTGCCCAATGCGCATCGACGCCGATCTATCGATCAACAAATAGATGTGCAGATCCTCTTCTTGCTCGAACAGACGCAGAAGCAACCGATCCATCCGCCCGTACACCGACCAATCCACGTAGCGCAAATCGTCGCCGGGAGCGTAGTCGCGATGGTCCGCAAACTCGATGCCCGAGCCGCGTCCGATCGACCGACGGTCTGCGCGGCTTTTCCCCGCGAACACTTTTTTCGCGACGACGTGCAGGTATTCCAGTTGCTTCAAAAACGATTGATCGAAACCCGCTTGAGCCGCCCGCGTCGATGCGCTTGCCTTCTCCACGTTTTTTTATGATCGCGCCGTGCCTGGCAGCGTCTCGGGTGTGCGAGCGAGGATGGCCGCGATGATGTCATCGGGCAAAATGCCCTCGGCTTGGCCCTCGAAGTTCAGGATCAGGCGATGCCTGAGCGCAGGTTTGGCGACCTTGGCCACGTCCGCGCAAGACACCGCAAACCGACCATCCAGAAGCGCGAGCACTTTCGCACCGAGCAAAAGGGCCTGTGCGCCTCGAGGAGACGCGCCGTATCGCACAAAGCGGCGCACCCAATCGTTGCGATCCACTTTTTCCGTTTTCCCAAGTGCCTTTGCCGCTTTTTCGGCGTCGGGATGGGTGCCGATGAGCACGCGCACCGCAAAATCCTGAACCGTTTTGGCGACGGGAACTTGCCGCACAAGTTTCCGCAAATCCAACAGCTTGGGCCCGCCAAGCACTTTTTGCGCATGCACATTCGTTTGGCTGGTCGTCCGGTCCAAAATCGCGTGCAAAGCATCACTCGACGGAAATTCGACCCGCAGTTTGAAAAAGAAACGGTCCAACTGCGCTTCTGGCAAAGGATACGTGCCTTCCATTTCCAGCGGATTTTGCGTCGCGAGCACGAAAAATGGCTGAGGCAGCGAATACGTGGTTTTCGAGACTGTGACCGTTTGCTCTTGCATCGTCTCGAGCAGCGCCGACTGCGTTTTCGGGGTCGCTCGGTTGATTTCGTCCGCGAGCACAATGTGGGCAAAAATCGGCCCACGCTGGAACTCGAACCGTCGACGGCCGGTTTCTTCCTCGACGAGCATGTTCGTTCCCAAAATGTCCGCTGGCATCAGGTCCGGCGTGAACTGGACGCGCGAAAACGTCAGATCGATCGCTTCGGCCAGCGTTCGCACGAGCATCGTTTTTCCGAGGCCCGGCACACCCTCCAAAAGAACGTGCCCACCGGACAAAAGCGCGATGACAACGCCCTCGACGATCTCCTCGTGTCCGACGATAACTCGCGCAATTTCATCTCGGAGCAGACGCACATCCCTGCGGAACGTGTCGATCTGCTGCGCCGCTTGTTCCACCGTCGCTGGCTCTCCACCTTGTGTCATTCACGTACCCCGCAAACTCCGGCCATTGTATCTGACTCGCACGGGTTCTCGCAGCCGTTCCGAGCGTCGCAATGCTCCAAAGCAGCCTGAAATGGGGACGAAAAACCACTAACTCACAAGACCGGGCAGGGGCGCGACTTTTTGGTTCATTTGCCACAACAGGTTTTGCAGCCGCGCTTTTCGGACAGTCTCGACGTACTTTTGTAGACTTTGCCGATGCTGGTCGGTCATCTCTCGCAGACGAATGCCGAGGCCCTTCATCTCTCCGTCCAGCGACTCGTAACACACTTGTCCGTTGGCCAAGATCGTGTCGCCTGTCCCGGGCAGCGCAAATTCCAGCTTGAGGGGCGCGCCGAGCCACGTCATGTCGTCGGTGAGCCGAGGAGCAGTCAAGTACAGCCCTGTCTCGGAAAGGTCGCGTGTCAAACCCAGAAACACGCCGTCGGGAAAGTGCTGTTGCACGCAAATCTCGACGGGCAAACGGAGCTTGTGACGACGATCTTGGTTCATGGCTGGACCTCCGTGCGCTGTGGTTTCATGGCGCTTATGTCGCATGATGTAGGTGGATATGGAACAGGGCGCAAATTTATTTTTCTTTTTTTGATTGACCTCGTCGGAGACAGGCCGTACCGATGGGGCGTGAACACTTCGGCGAACCGGTCGCTCAAAGAGCAGGTTGCGATTCAGTTGGCGACCTATTTTCGGATCGGCGAGGTTGCGCCTTGGCCTGGCCACTACGCGACCCTTGCGACGGTGCCGTGGGCGCTTTTGCTGCATCGGGCGGGGCACTTCGTGTTCGCGGGCGTGACGCTGCTCCTGTTTCTCGTCGGAGTCTGGTCGTCGGAGGTGTACTCGGACCTCAGCGGCAAACATGACCATCGCTCGATCGTCATCGACGAAGTGGTGGGATACTTGGTGACGGTGTGGTTTTTGCCGTGGCACTTTTTGAGTTTTTTCGTGGGCTACTTCTTGTTTCGGGTGCTCGACGGGCTAAAACCTTGGCCGCTGTGCCTCTTGGACCGGCATGTGAAGGGAGGCTTGGGTGTGATGGTGGACGACGTGGCGGCGGGACTCGTGGGCGCGCTGCTACTTCGGTGGTTTGTGCCGTGGACCGCGCCGGTTTTCGATGAGATGCTACACAAGTTGTGGTGAACCCTTCTGCTCGACCTCGTCGCGTCCGACCGTTTCCCTACGCTGAATTGCCGAGGCTTTTGCGTGTGCAGGCAGAGCTTGCGCGTGTGTTCGGGCAGTACATCCAGAGTGCTCTCGATGCCGCCGGGTCTGCCGTCGGAGGTTTTCGGAATATCGCCGATCGATTGGGCGTTTTGCCGACGGTGCGAGCCTCAGAGCCGCATCTGATTTCCAACAAGCGTTTCTTGAACCACATGGCGGGCAGTTTCATCCTGCGTTTGGGTGTGGGGCGACCCGAACGCGAGTTTGTGCTGGCCGTCGAAGCGACTTTTGGTATCCGGCTCGGTTTCGCGAAAGGTTCCGAGATAGCTCAGTTTTTGCGAGAGGCGCTTGCAGCGGCTGACATCCATGTCGTTTCGATTGGCAGCGACGACGCGATGGATATTTTGTGGGGCAAAGGGAGCCAGCAAGTGCTCGGGTTGGACGCGACGGTGGCGGTCCCTTCTGCACAAGGGTGGGCGCGGCTGTTTTGTCGTCCCGATGTACAACTCGGGGTGCCCGAGCCGCCTTCATTGGCTGCCGAGGCGGCGCGGTGGGAACGGTGCGAGCGACTGCGCATGATTCCGGTCGATCTCGCCATCGAGGCGGGGTACGGTTTTTTGCCCGTGTCGTCGGTGCTCGCGTTGCAGCCGAAAGACATCGTCATTTTGGACCATTTTGGACCGCGGCCGGTGACGGGCGGGCCCGTGGCTTTGAGGCTTTCGGGCGGTATTTTTCCGGGTTTTCTCGACGGTGCTGGCGTCACCATCATGGCACCTTTTCATCTGCGAGCAGAGTCAATGGCAGACACAAAAGAAGAAGCAACGATTTCGACGACCAGCGGCGAAAAGGCCGCGCAGACCTCTTTTCCGAGTGAATCTTTGCTACGGGATTTGCCGGTGCAGATCGTGTGCGAAATTGGGCGGGTCACGTTGTCGGCGCGGGAAATTCTTGAACTCAAACCCGGTTCGGTGGTTCAGGTGGGACGACCGCTTGCGGGCCCGGTGGATTTGACGGCTGGGGGACGAGTGATTGCGCGAGGGGAACTCGTGGACGTGGAAGGCGAACTGGGCGTGCGCCTGAGCGAGATTACTGAGTGACGGGCTGCTGGGGGCGCGTGGCGTTGATGACGCACAGGATGTGCAACACGATGCCGGGCACGACGAAGCACAAATAGCCCAAGCAAGTGAACATCATCCACAAAAGGCCCGCAGGCACTCGGCCGCTGACCATTTGTCCCAAACCCGGCACGAAAAAGCTCAGCAGCGCGGCCTGTGTGGCGTTGGTGTTGGTCCACTGCTGAAGCTGCCCTGGAGGCTGCATAGGAACGACGGCCGTCTGCGGCGGGCGCGGGGCGGCGGGTTGTTTCAGGTTCTGGATTTCGCGCCAGGCATCGTCGAGAAATTCGTGGCAGTGTTTGCACTTCTTCGCGCCGACGAGGACAACCTCGTTGCAGAAACGGCAGCGCGTCGTGCCCGTGGCGGCCTGCGAAGTCGAAGCAGCCGACGAGGACGAGGAAGACGATGACGGCGAATCCGGCCCCAATGCACTCGTTGCGTTTTTCCCGTCATTCCGAGGAGTCGAAGCCTCGATGAGGTCGATGCTGTCGGGAAGTGGGACCAAGTCCGTGGGGCCTAACTTTGCCGATGGACCTGATGGTACGAGTGCCGTCGTGGGAACTCTGCCTTGGAGCAGGTCTCGACGTGCGTCGGTTCGGCTTTCCCGTGGGAGACGCACTCGATTGGGGTAGGTGTACAGAAGGTTTCCGTCCTCGTCGCTCTCAATGTTGAGCAGACCATTGACGGCGGCTTGCTGAAGCAGATCCGATGCTTGCTGAACCGTCAACTTGTACAAAAAAGCGATCGTCGCGGGGTTGAGCGGGTCATCGGTCGTAAAAATCGTGTCCAGCAGCTTTTGCTCGAACGTGCGATAGTCCATCGCGCCTGTGGCCTCCAGAGAGGAGTTTAACTTGTCCATCCCGGTGGCTGCTGCAAATGGAAGTTGATTTTTGCGCAGCGAAGTCGGGACCGCGGTTTTCGCCCATGGAATCGCTACATGCCAAGCCCCAAAAACAAGCGTTGGCATGTTTTGCGCGCACGGTTGGTTGCCAAAAAGTTGCCCGCAAGTTGCCGTAAGCGCGATTGACAACGGCGGAAACTTCCATGTTAAGTTGCCGCTCCTTATGTCGTCTTGGATGTCGTCCTGGCCAGCGGTTTTCCGACGGAATCGGGTGGTTTCTGCGCGAGTTGGGTTGTCTTGTGGGTCGCTGGGTGTCTTGTGTCCTTGTTGGGCTGCGGCTGTTTTGGTCACTGCGCTAGCGTGTTCCGTTGGGGCTGCCGAGACTGCCGCGCCGTCTGATGCTGTGAAGCAGCAGGTTCGTGGCCTGATTCGAGAAGCCGGCCAAAAAATGGATCGTGGCGATTTGGCCGGTGCCGCTGCGCAGCTCGAGCAAGCCCGTGCGCTGTGGAACGAACCCACCCTTGACTACAACCTGGGTACGGTATATGGCGATTTGGGTCAGCATTCGGACGCGGCGCATGCGCTGGCCCGTTTTCTGAAACACGCGGATCGTTCCGTGGTGACTGCGGAAAGAATCGACGACGCGGAAAAGCGATTGAAAGACTACGAACGGACGCTGGGCCGGCTGAGTGTGCGGGCATCGGGTTTCTCGGGTGCCGCCGAGCCATCGCTTTTTCTGGATGGGACGTTTCGATCGAAATTGCCGTCCGGTGTATTGCCGCCGCCTGGTTTTCTTTTTACGACACCGGGCTCGCATGGGTTGCGTGTGTCCTTGGCCGGCTCTCGCGAGTATGCGGTGACGGTAGAGACGCGGTCTGGCGAGCTGCGGCAAGTCGATCTCGAGCTTTTTCCGGTGTCGAGCAGCGAAGCGACGTTGTTCAACGAACCCGAGAAAACGCCGTCTCAGCCCGAGGGCACGCCTTATTACAAAAGGTGGTGGTTTTGGACAGCCGTGGCAGGTGGGACGGCCATTGTTTTGGGGGTTGTCGGCGCGGCAGCAGCAGGTTCTTTCGACCGAACGGCACCGGGATCGATCCTCGACCCGATTGATGTGGCGCGATGAAAAGCTGGCTTCGATGTCTGTTTGTGTGTGCGTTTTCCGCGAGCCTTTTTGGATGCACGACGGTGCCCGACCCGTGTGCGGATTATTCGCTGGCGTGCATCGGCGTGACGGTTGAAAGCGGCCCGCCCGATACGTATCAACTGATGGTTCGCGTGCTGGATGGATATGGCAGCGTGACGCCGCTGACTCCTCGAAAAACGCCGCGCGAACCGCTGGTGTTTCCGCTGCGTTTCGCGATCCGTTTCGAGGAATTTGACAGGCAGCATCGGGGCAAAGTCGTTTTCGAGATCGCGGCGCTCGACTTGGCAGGAGACGTGCTCGGACAGGTCCAAAAAATGGTCGAGATTCATTACTCGGAAAAGCGGGCGGTTTCTGTGTCGATTGGGCCGCCGTTTGACTTGGCGGTTCCCGAGGATCTGCGTCCGCTTTTCGACCTGTCGCGCCCCGACCTGGCGACGCCGCCTACTCCCGATGCAGGTGCCGATGCCGCGAGCCCCGATGGCGGGCCCTCATAAAGTCAGGGCTTGCTGAGCGGGAATGGATGTGGGGTTTTGTGTGAGGGGGAAGTTGCGAATCGCGGGCTACTGACCGCAGACGAGGCCGACTTGCCGTGTGCCGCGCGGGCCGGTCACAGTCGCCATGTTGGAGCCGTCAAAGCTGATCGTCACGGTGTTGCCTGCCGCAGTGTGAGTGAGCGTGCCCGTCGGACATTGGTCGATACCGGCTGGACGACAGACTTTGTAGTCCTTGGCCGTGGTCGCGACGGTGACAGCACCGGCTGTGGTCGTGCCTGCGCCGTTGACGGTGCGGCAGCGCGTGCTGGAATCGATGGTGGCGGCCCAGGCACTCGTGTGGTTGACCTGAACACCTCTTGCGCTGACACGCGACCACGTTGTCGTACCTTTCACATCGCGCGTGGTGGTGCCCGGCGTGATGGTGATGTTGCGTTCCATGGTGAAGGTGGCGGGGTTGCCGTTGGCGGTCATGTCTTTGCTTACGGCGCTGGCCTTGAGCGTGCCGTCCGCATTCTTCTGGAAGGTCACCGTTACGGTTCCGCTCCACTTCATCAGGCCAAACGGCCCGGTGCAGTTGTTGAGGGTCAGCGTCACGATCGGATTCGTCGGGTCTTTTTGCCGGGTGACACAGCCCGCCGGCCACCATTGAGTGGCAGCCTGCAAATTCGTCGCTGCGGTCGCGGGATCTGCCGAGTTGATCGGATTTGTGATCATGTATTCGACCGCGCTCGATTGCGCCATCGAGGCATTGGCATCTTCCTGATCGTCGTCTTGTCCCGCAGCGCCTCCGCATGCAGTCAGGGACAGGCCGGCACACAGCGCGAACACAGACAGCGAACGAACAAAGAACTTCTGGGTCATGAGCGTTTCCTCCTAAACGAGCGTTTTTTGTCCGGGTGTGTGCCGCAGAGCGGTCGTCTCGCAGTTGCGGCGTTTCTTCACACCAGACTGCTTGCCAAGACGAAGCGCCCCGCAATTCGGTTCCCGTTCCGCACAAAAAAATTACGGCACCGAAGGCAACCTTCCGCGCAGCGTTTCAAATGACACGTCCGCCATCGGATGGTGTTGGAAATCGGCGGCGTCGAAATGCCACCACTCCGTCGGGAGCGGGAGGAAACCTGCTTGCTTCATGGCTTGTTCGAGGCGGGCACGGTGGGCTAGCACATCTTTCGGCAGGCGAAAAAAGTCTCGATGGGCTGCGGGACCAAACGCATCGAATGCCGTGGGCATCGAGACCGGTCGGCCTTGCGCATCGGCGAGGGTCAGATCGACGGCGGCCCCGCGATTGTGGCGAGACCCCTTTTTCGGATTTGCCACGTAGCGTTCGTCGGGGACGCGCTCAAAAAGGCGTTTTTGGACCGAAAGAGGCCGGTAGCAATCCCACAGCACGAGTCGCAGGCCGTCCTTGCGCAGTTCCGTCGCTGCGACTGCCAGTTTTTGCGCGACGCTTTTGCGCAGATAGCAATCGGCCACATCGGGATACAGGACTTGGCCGGTGAAATTGTGCGCCGTCGCATATCGCAGATCGACCACCGCATCGGGGATGACCGAAACCACGCGGCACAGCGGTTCGGCGACGGGCTGGGCGAGGCTTTGCGCACAGCCTCCCACAAAGAATGACAGTCCCAGCCAAACACACACCCTGCGCATTGGTCATTTCTTTTTGGAAGGGTCGGGTTTGGGCGCGCTGCACATGTGCCGGAGCGTAGCCATGTCCGCCGTCGAGGCCAAAAACACAACTTGCGAGCCCGGCGCAAGCGCAATGTCGGCGGCTGGGTTGTAAATGAACGATTCAGCGTCGGGAGGTTTGACAGCGACGACGAGTGAACGGCCCGTTGCACGGAAATTGGCGTCTTGCAGCCGTTTTCCTGCGATTTCGGATTGGGCCGCAATTTCGAGCTGCTCGAACCGGTGCGAGGATCGACGATCACGGATCATGTTGTCCAAGAACGTCACGACGGTGGGCCGCACCAGCTCGCTGACCAACCGAAGACCACCGATTGCAGTGGGGTTGACCGAACCGTTTGCCCCGGCAATCGACAGTTTTTTTCGCGTCGAGTCCTCGAGCACTTTGCTAATGATGCGCAGGTTCCGGTTCATTTGGCGCGCGGTCAGCGTCACGAACACGTTGTCTTTGTCCTCGGTCAGGCACGCGATCACACCCGACGCGCGCTCGATGCCCGCTTGCAAAAGCACATCGTCGGTTTCTGCCGAACCCACGATGTACAAAAAGTCACCGAGGGATTCGACCATGTGTTTGAGCTTCGCCTCGTTGTGGTCGATGGCCACAAAGGGTCGTCCTGTCGAAAGAAGCTCGGTTACGCAGTGAACTCCGGTCGAGCCCACGCCGCAGACGATGATGTGATCATTTAGCGCGGCGATTCTTTTGTGCATGCGTCGCCTCCGAAACACGTCCGTAAAAAGTCCCTCGACCACCAGCGCCGTGATGTTGGAGACCAAAAAAGCGGGCACAGCGATGCCCACCATCGCGAGAGCCATCGTGAAAAACTCCGCCATATGCAGGCTTTTCAGCTCGAGCCAATCGCCGTAACCAATTGTGGTCAACGTGATAACCACCATGAACAGGCAGTTGACAATGGTCCAATCGGGTCGCCCGTAATACCGCCCCAGCAACCAAAACACGATCGTCGAAACGACTGTCAACCCAAGCAGCAGCCACGCTCCCCACTTCAGGAAGCGAAACGGGTCGTAACGAGGCTCATCAAAAGCCGGCATGGGACCGCTGTCTGTGCTCACGGTGGCCCATCGTAGCGCGCGGAACGGCGCAGCCGAAAGCCCGCTTTTTTAGCCGAAACTACTGTTTTGCAATGGAAGGTGGGACGGCGGGCTTTCCGCCTTTTCGGGGATCGCTGGCCGCAGAAAACTGCGCGGGTTTTCCGTCGCGAGCGGGTCGAAAGGCGACGACTTGAACCGCGTTTTCGATAGGCGATGGAGTCAAAAGCACTTTGTGGCCGCGTTGCGCGAGTTTTTCGCGCACATCCGCAGGCACCTCCGGTTCGACGAAAACCGTTTCAGGGACAAGCTGAGCGTGAATGCGCGGAGACGAGACCGCAGCCTCGGGTTCCATACCAAAGTCGATGAGGTTGACCAGCGTTTGCAAAACACCTGACACAATCGTGGGCCCGCCCGAGCCACCGGCGCAAAAAAGGGTCCCATCGGGCGCGACGGCAATCGCGGGAGACATGCTCGACGCGGGCCGTTTTCCGGGCGCGACCAAATTCGCGTCCGCACCGACCAAACCGAATGCGTTGGCAGATGCGGGCTTGGCCGAAAAATCATCCATTTGGTTGTTCAGCAGGACACCCGTTTTGCTTCCGACGACTCGCGCGCCGAAAGACAGGTTCACCGTGGTGGTCAATGCTGCGACATTTCCTTCGCCATCGATCACGCACAAATGCGAAGTGCCTGCATCTTTGGGCGAAGATCCGGGCAACCCTGTGCCCGGATGTCCGTAGCTGGCTGTGGGGAGCACCCGGTCGGGCAAAATCGTGGCCGCCCGAGCCCTGGCGTATTCGACGCTGGCTAGCTCGTTTTGAGGCGTGTTTGTGAAAGCGGGATCGCCGTGAAATCGGATTCGATCCGCGAAGGCATGTTTCAACGCTTCGATGGTTTCGTGTAGCGTCGCCGACGAACCGGAACCCTGCGAAAACGGCGGTCGCGCCTCCAGGATGTGCAGCGCTTCCAGGACGGTGATGCCTCCTGCGGGCGCTGGGGCCAGAAGAACCTGGTGGCCGCGATATCGACCGGACAGCGCAGGCCGCAAAACGGGTTTGTATGCGGCCAAATCGTCAGCTTGCAGCACGCCGCCGGACTGGCGCACAGCCAACAGCAAATCCTCACCGATGCTGCCGGGCGTCGTTTGGTAAAACGCCAAAAACCCGTTTCGTCCAAGCAGCCGCAGCGTTTGCGCCAGTTCTTTTCGCTGGACCGATTGTCCAACCGAAATGGCGACTCCGCCCGGTGCCAAAAACGTGCGCAACGGATGCGCGGCGTCCAGTTTCTGTACAGCCTGCCCCGCAGCGCGTCCCAGGTGATGTCCAACCGGAAAACCCTGCTCAGCCCATCGCACGGCCGGTGCCACCACTTGCGCAGCGCCAAGGCGTCCCCACTTCTTCAGCGCGAACGCAAATCCCGCTGGCTCGCCCGGAACCCCGACCGCAAGCCCTCCCAGGCGCGACCGATCGGGCACGGCCTGGCCGGTCGCTGCATCCAAAAACAGGTCGCGATGCGCGCGTTTGGGGGCCACTTCCCGGAAGTCGAGCACTTCGGTCCGACCATCCGCTTTCCGAAACAGCAAAAAGCCGCCGCCACCCAAACCCGAACCGGCTGGTTGAACCACTCCGAGCGTGAGCGCGGTTGCTATGGCGGCATCCACGGCATTGCCGCCTTGCGACAGAATTTCGGCACCGGCCTTCGAGGCCAATTCGTGATCTGCGGCCACGGCACCGGCCTTACCGACGATGCTGCGAGGATAGGCTGCCTCCGTCGCTGTTTCGGAAACGATCAGAAGCGAACCCAGCAAAAAGCAGGAAAACCGAGCAAAACGCCGTGGAGCGCGTTTCCATTTCGCAGAAAAAATGTATGTCATGTTATTGTTTTCCATCTCATCTATTGGATTGATAGCTCGATTTACGTCGTAAGCGACCACAAAAACACGATACAAAACAAGTAGTGCAGAACACATAAAAGAGTGATGCGAAGAGAGCAAACCTCGATTGGGAGCAAAGATGTCAGCTTCTGAAAATCCGAAGGGCAAAAGCCCGCTGACGATGAAAATCAAGTTCAAATCCACCTCTCTCGAACAGTTTATCGAGAGGTATTCGGTGGATGTCAGCCGAGGCGGGATCTTCATCCGAACCAAGGAACCGCAATCGATCGGGACGCAGATCAAGTTTGAGTTTCAACTTCAAGACGGTTCCCCGCTTATCGTCGGAGAAGGTACGGTTGTGTGGAATCGAAACGCCGATCCCAGCAAGCCGTCTCTCGCACCTGGCATGGGCGTTCGATTCGACAAGTTGGCCTCGGACAGCCAGGAACGGTTGGAACAGATTCTGGCTGAAAAAAACAAACGAGGCGAAAGCGGCGTGGAATCTCGTTTCGATGCGGGCGTTCGAGAATCGCGCGCCGATGCGTCGCCCAGCCAAATCACACCGACGGCAAGTCCAGGCTCGGGGGGACACAACAACGAGTTTGGCGACGAACCGACGCGCGCCATGGCAGCGGATCAGGTCAACAAACTGGCAGAAGCCATGCAGTTTGGTACTACCGACGACGCACCGACGAAAGCAACTCCTGCGGTTATGACGGAGGCGTTGCGAAAAAAGGCGTTTGAACAGCCTGGCATGTCTCCGATGTCGCAGGGTTCCGCCAAGGCGGGATTGTCCAAAACGCTGCTCGGACAAGGTTTTGGCATGATGTCGCCGCCGGCAAAGCCCGCAGTGGGTGCTGGCCAAGCAAAAAACGTGCCGCCAGCGAACGAGGCCGATCGCGGCATTCCAGAATCTGCGAAAACGCCGACGGCATCTGTCGAGGAGCAACAACAGCGAATCGCGGACAGCAATCGTACGCCGACGGGTTCTGAAAACGCCTCGCCGAATGCAGCCGAAACACCGCAACCTCAGACGCAGGCAGCCGCAACGCCGGAACCGGAGGAGGAAGCACCCAAAGTACCCACACCACCTCCGATGGTGTTGCCTCCCAAATTGGAAGAACCAGAATCGCTGTTTTCCGATGTTCCGGCGGTGCAACCCGTGGTTCCGGCCCAAAAATCGGGCGGTTCGGGTACATGGATCGTGGTCGTGCTGCTGGTGCTTCTGCTCGTCGGCGGCGGAGGTGGCGCGTACTACTTCCTGGTGTTGAACAAGCCACCGGTTGATGGCGGGCCTCCGACGGTGATTGGTGTTACGACACTGCCCGATCCAACGAACAAAGGTCCAAACACGCCTGGCCCGACGCCGCAGCCGACCGAGGTCAAGCCGGTCGAGACGCCTGTCAAACCCATCGAACCGACCAACGTACCCGTTCGCCCCGAAAAACCGCCCGAGGGCACGGAAGTCACGACCGAACCGCCGGGCGCGCAAATCGAGGTGGACGGAAAGCCGGTCGGGACGACACCGACAAGAATTCCGGGCCTTGTGGCGGGAAAACAGCTCCGCATCACGATGGTGGGTTTTCAGGAAACCAAAACCAAACTCAAAGCCAGTCCGAAAGAGGGGGAGCCCCTCAAGTTCGTGTTGGTCCCAGCCGAACGCATGGTCGATATCGTTTCGATACCCAAGGGTGCGGACGTGTACCTCGACGGGAAAAAGGTCGGCAAGACACCATTTCAGATCAAAAAACTCGACACCAAAGACAAACACGAGCTGGAGCTTCGCAAGAGCGGTTTTGCGACGTTCACGCGCACCGTTTCAAGTGCTGACACCTTCGAGGTCAAGAAAGGCAAAGAAGTTCTTTCCGTCGAAGCGACGCTCCAACCAGCGGCAGATGGAAAGCGCACCCGGACCAATCGAACTCCGACCGTTCAGCCCGTCGGATCAGCGCCGGTAAGACCCGTGGTTCCCCCGGAAGCGCCCAAGGCCGAGGAAAAACCCAAAGCCGAGGAAAAACCCAAGGCCGAGGAAAAACCCAAGGCCGAGGAAAAATCCAAGGCCGAGGAAAAATCCAAGGCCGAGGAAAAATCCAAGGCCGAGGAAAAATCCAAGGCCGAGGAAAAACCCGCCGGATAAGTCGTTTTCAAACTTGTTTGCCGATTTTCACACAGACCGCTTGCCCCAATCGCTTTCCACACAAAAACGCAAAAGGCGCGTGAAGTAGGTTCTCACCGACGGAAACGCGAGCGCAGAAGACGCAAGGGCCGTTCTTGTGTTCGTCGTGTCGAACAGGGCTCGATAGTCCAAATACGGCACGTAGACACGGCCCGCATCGAGCGCCTGGCGTCGTTTGCCTCGGAAAAACAGGCGGAACACCGGGCGGATGAATCGATCGTAAGTGGCGGTATCGACGAACAGCGGTTTGCGGACCCGGAAAAACGATGCGGCTTCGTCGAGGGCCTCTCCGATCGTCATGATGCCGCTCGGGCCGGCGGCCAAGTGATAGCATTCGCCGACGGTGTCTTCTCGATGCGACAGTTCCCAAATCGCCTCGACGACGAAGTCAACCGGCACCAAATCGACGAAACCCGATTTCGACGCTGGGACCACGGGAATCAAGCCGCGCGAAAACACTTTCAGCGGCCAATACATCACCTTGAAACTTGTCGTCGCTCCCGTTTGAGAATTTCCGACGATGATCGATGGGCGAAACAGCGTCGCTTTGACCCCACGTTCGGTCATATACCGTCGGACAAGTTGCTCTGCCTCGGCCTTGGTCTGTTCGTAGGTGTTGTGAAAAGCCTGTTCGAGCAGGAGGTCGCCTTCGCACCGAAGCCCCGTCTGTGTTCCGGCCACAAATGCGGTGCCAATGTAGTTCAAACGGACCAGCTGTCGGTCTGTCGAGAGATGCCCAATCAGTTCGAGGATTTTGCGCGTCCCTTCCACGTTGGTTGCTCGGGCTTCCGACAACGGCAAATCGAAGCGTACGGTTGCTGCCCCGTGATAGATGTGTCCGACGGTGTTTTGCAGCGTGGCGAGGTCAATCGAAGACAAGCCGAGTTGGTGTTCTCCAAGGTCTCCAGAAACCGCGAAAACCCGAGCGACGTGCGGCGATTTCCCGTCGAGAAAACCCAGATCAGAAAGAAGCTCTGTGAGTCGGTTTGCGGGCGTTTTTGCGTTCCGCGAGGCCTTTTCGTCGGAGCGGCCTCGAATCAAACAAAAAATCGGCTGTGGAAGGGGCCACCGCTCAATCAGCAGCTTGAGCAGCTCGCGCCCCAAAAAACCCGTCGCGCCCGTCAGAAGAACGCCATTTTTGTCACCCATCATGTTGATTTGGCCTCGGTGAAACAAAGGAATCAGAAACTCCGACGTAACGGATCAAGTCGCACACTTCTCGCACGGCTCCCGAACCGCCGGGACGCTCGGTGATGTAGTGAACCGCGTTCCGCACTTCCCGCACAGCATCCGGCACGGTCGCCGAAAAACCCACCGCGCGGAGCAGGGGAACATCGCTGATTTCGTCTCCCACAAACGCGGCTTGCTCGGCGCACAAACCGAGTTCGGCCAGCAGTTCCTGAAACTTCCCGAGCTTGTCTTTCACACCGAAAAACGCATGCGGAATCGACAAGGAATCGGCGCGAACGCGACCCGACAAAATGTTGCCTTCGGACAAAATTGCGACGGACCAACCCGCCGCCAACAGGAGTCGAATACCCACTCCGTCTCGCACGGAAAAACGCTGCGAAAAACGTGCGTCTCCTTCTCCGCCTGCAAAATACAAGTGGCCATCCGTTAGCACTCCGTCCACATCCAAACAGAGCAAACGAACTTTGCGCAAACGCGCCAACAACTCGGAAGACAGAGACCGCTCAGGTTCCAGGTGTGACATGGCCGCGCATGTTACGGCGTTTTGTTGCCGCGTGTCTTGCGGAGTGCGGTGTGAATGCCATGAAAAACCACGGAACCGAGGATCAGAAAACCCCCCACAAACGCCGCACGCGACGGCAATTCGCCGGTTCCGAGGGCCACCCACACCGGATTCAAGATTGGTTCAAGCGTCGCAATCATCAAACATTCGACGGGTCTTAGCCGACGAACTGCTGCCGCATAGAACAGATACGCGAGTGCGATTTGCACGACCCCCAACACCAGCAACCACAGCCAGGAAACAGGAGACGGAATCGTGGTCTGTACCATTGGGAGTGCTCCGCACAAGACGGCCAGGACATTCCCAAAAAGAAGCACCACCGTCGGCATAAAGGGTAGGAGTTCTTTTTCTTGCGCAGAAAGTAGAGGGCTATCTCGTTCTGCACGGCGCAACAGCAGAGGCAGAAGTCCCAAGCCCATCCCCGATCCCAGCGCGAGCAGATTCCCAACCAGTCCTGACATCGAAAGCTGGTCTAGAAAGAACCACACGATTCCCGCGAAACAACCAAACACCGAAAGTACATCCACGGTGCTGATTCGCTCGCCCAAAAGCGGCCACGAAAGGAGGACTACGTAAATCGGCGCGGTGTACTGCAACAAGATGGCATTTGCAGCGGTCGTTTGTTTCGCGGCCAGCACAAACGACAGCATCGTAAAAGCGTAGTCAGCGGCACCGATCCACACCGCTCTGCGACGCACTCCCATCCAAAGTACTTTGCCGGTCAGGGAACCCGCTCGCAGCCGCAAAACCCACATGAAAATCGGCAGCGCAAACAGACTCCGAAAACCAACAATTGCGAGGCCCGACAGAGGAACCGACTTGATGCCGATGCCTGCGAGGCTCCAGCTCAGTGCGGCTCCCAGGACGAACAGAAAGCCAGCGGGGCGGCTTGGGAAACCAGACTCTGTCGGATTGTTCGATAGGGGTGTTTGGGGGGACAAAGCGAGTACCCCTTACAAACGGAACCCAAAGCTGCCAGATACGGCCAGGCTGGTGCTTGGCAACGCGGAATCGCTCGCACCTGTGTGTTTGTCGATTTCCACACGCACCCACAAAGTCAGTGCTTTGAGTACATTGGCCTGGCGCGGGTAAAAATCGAGCCCCAAGCGCAGAAGACCTCCTATCGACGCTGCGCTCGGTTGCGACCCGTCTGACTCGGAAGGATTCCATTGCCACAACCGACCTGCCGTCGGGCCCGCCGAAAGACGCACCCAATCCGTGACCCGAAAGAGCAACAACAGATTTCCCGATACGTCGGCGTGGGTCGGTCCATCGGCCAAGCCCGTTTTGGGCCCAAACACAGCGCGCGTACCCATCAAAAAGCCGACGCCATTGTCAAATTCCAGACCCACATGCAGTTCTCCGCCAGCGGCCACCATGTTGAAGCCCGGATTTCGTTCATCCGCCCACGCCACTCGCCAGGAAGTCACCGCTGCAAGGTCCAACGCCATGTGATCGACGAACCAGGACTGCACAGGATTGCCTCGGGCTGTCTTCTCAGCGCCCACACAAACCCACAACGCAACCGCGAGCACCCAGAGCGTTTTCATCTGGCTAGGAACCCCTGTTCATCAGGAGTTGCTCCGATTTGCGAAAAAGCATGGCGGCAAAAGGTTGGAAACCGGAGGCTGATTGTGGTCCGTAAGTCCATTCCTGTACCAACTCCCAACCTTCGCGTCGGAACGCATCCGATACCTCGCTCGGATCGTACCGCCCACCACGGTATACCGAAAACTGCCGTTCTTCTCCAGAAGGAAGCCGAAGGATTGCGTGCTCATCAACGGAGTAGCTGCACAAACGATTTGGCTGCGAGTCAATTCTCCTTTCGATGGATGCTTCGACCGAATTCGGTAGGAAGCGAAGGATGGGTTTGGACAAGAAGGTCTCCCATTGCTGCCTGACCAAGCTTGCGGACTCACTGCGTCCGTAAACGAAACCATGGTCCACGTTCAGCAAGTCGTGTTCTGCGCCAGGCCCAAACGGATGCCCGATCCGAAGATCCACAAGCAACAAATCCCCGTCAGACAGAGCAGCCAAGTTTGAGCGTACAAACCTCATTTCGTTGTCAAAAGTTCCCAAAGTGAATCCGAGCAGAGAAATGAGACGTCGCCGATGTGCATGTCTCGATCCAACCAAGTCCTCGATGAATCCTGGTCGGAGAAAATCCCCGTGAAATCCGTACACCGAACAGCCTCTGTCTGGCAAAACCTCGCGGGCGCGGCCAAGACAGACAGAAAGAAGGGGAAAACTTTCGTCCACCAGAAACAATCGCGTATCTCCCCTCTTCACGACTGTCTGGATGGATGCGGTCAACGCGATCTCGGTCTTTCCGGTTCCAGGCCCTAACGCAATGACGTCAATTCCTACTCGACTGTCTGCGGAGAAAGCCGCATCCGCCACCGCGTCCAACAACAAACCTCTGTGCAGGTCGTCGAGTTCAGGAGTCTC
>Ga0268298_10001343_pt1 | contig 29249 bp, 25 predicted proteins | sample WWTPWeurt_MetaG_FD_194462 | JGI IMG/M metagenome (GOLD analysis project Ga0268298, IMG submission 194462) | Activated sludge microbial communities from WWTP in Nijmegen, Gelderland, Netherland - WWTP Weurt | ecosystem: Engineered > WWTP > Aerobic digester > Activated sludge | place... | reverse complement strand
GGATGAGACCACTTGAAATTCATTAAAGGCGGCCCTATGAAGATGACTTTGCAGTTCATCCTCTCCATGATCGTCATTGTGTGTTGTGTCGCGGGGGGGTCATCCTATTTGCTCGTCCGGCAGGAAAAACAGCGCCAAACGGAGGAGTTGGACCGCCGATCATCGCTCTTAGCGGAAAGTTTAGAAGAATCCGTGGCGTCCGCTTTGTCGCGCAAGGCGGAGGCGGACTTGCAACGGATCGTCCGACGGCTTGAAAATCGATCCCGGTTGGCGGGCGTCGTCGTTTACGACGCTGTCGAGAGGGCCGCGGCCGGGACCTCTACGGTGATGAAGACACTTCCTGAAAAGCCATCTCTTATTAGTGAAGTCATGGACACCCGGTCTCCCCGAGGTCTCTATGTGCGTTGGCGGGGGAAAGCGGATTATGTGTACGCCGCGCCGATATTTGATGAGACAAAGACGCTCGGCGCTCTTTTGATCGTGCACGACGCCACCTACATCCGAGGGCACTTGGCCCGCATTTGGCGGCACACTTTTGGCCGTGTTCTCGTGCAAACGGCCCTTATCACACTGGTGCTGTTGGCTTTGATGCGATGGAACGTCTTCGAACCCGTGCGGCAGATGGCGGAGTGGATGAAAAAAATGCGGGCGGGGGAGACGGCGGGGGCGCCCCCCCAACTTCCCAATTCGGATCTGTTCGCCCCGTTGGCGCGCGAGGCGTCCCGGTTCGCCAAACACTTGAACCAAGCCAAAAACGCGGCGGAAGAGGAGGCTCGTTTGCGCCAAACGGCGGAATCCCTCTGGACGGCCGAGCGGTTGAAGGAACACGTGAGGTTAAAACTCAACGGGAAACCCCTCGTCGTTGTCTCCAACCGGGAGCCGTACATGCATTCCCGCGAGGGGCGGGACATCAAGTGGATTGTTCCCGCCGGCGGTTTGGTGACCGCCTTGGACCCCATGATGCGCGCGGCGGGAGGCACCTGGGTGGCCCACGGGGCGGGGGACGCCGACTGGGACACCGTTGATGAAAACAACCGGCTCCGCGTGCCTCCGGACGATCCGTTCTACACCTTGCGGCGGGTGTCCATCACCAAAGAAGAAGAAAACGGTTACTACTACGGGTTTGCCAACGAAGGGTTGTGGCCCCTGTGCCACATCGCCCACACGCGCCCGATATTCCGCGCCCAGGATTACGAGGCCTACCGGGCGGTCAATGAGAAATTCGCCGACGCGGTGTTGGGGGAAATCGAGGGGATCGAAGAGCCTTATGTCCTGATCCAGGATTATCACTTCGCCCTGTTGCCCAAGATCATCAAGACCCGTCGACCCGAGGCGCGGGTGGCGATTTTTTGGCACATCCCGTGGCCCAATTCCGAAGCGTTTGGGATCTGCCCTTGGCAGAAGGAGTTGTTGGCGGGCATGTTGGGGGCCGACGTGGTGGGGTTCCACACCCAATTCCACTGCAACAATTTTATGGAAACGGTGGATCGGGTGTTGGAATGCCGAATCGAATGGGAGCGGTTTACGATCCACCGCGAAAACCACGCCACCTTGATCAAACCGTTCCCGATCAGCGTGGATTTCCCGGGACAAAACGCGACCCCGGTGGATCGGGAAGCGGTGTTGAAACCCTTGGGAATCAAATCCCGGTATTTGGCCGTGGGGGTCGAGCGGATGGACTACACCAAGGGGGTGTTGGAACGCCTGGCGGGATTGGAACGGTTCTTCGAAAAGTACCCCGATTACCAAGGCGATTTGACTTACGTGCAAATCGGCGCTCCGAGCCGAACTCACATCAAACGCTACCACGACTTTTTGGCGGAGGTGGACGCCGAAGCCGAACGGATTAACTGGAAATTCAAAAAAAGGGATTGGCGTCCGATCGTTTTTCTTAAACACCACCACAACCACAAGGAGATCCTCCCCTATTACCGCGTCGCCAACGCGTGTTTGGTGACCTCCCTGCACGATGGGATGAACCTGGTGGCGAAAGAATTCGTCACGGCGCGGGACGACGAGGGAGGGGCGCTGATTTTGAGCCCCTTCGCCGGAGCGGCGCGGGAGCTGCGGGACGCGCTGATCGTCAACCCCTACGACACCGAACGTTTGGCGGACGCGGTGCGGTTCGCCATTGAAATGAAACCGGAAGAGCGCACGGATCGGATGCGACGCATGCGCGAAATGGTGCGGGAGCACAATATTTACCGCTGGGCCGGGGAGCTGATTGAAGAATTGACCCGTGTGCGTTTGGGGGTCGATGCCCTCCCGCCGAGCGCGCTGTGAACGGTCGGCCCTTTTGGCGCCACGCCGCGGGAGCCGCCCGGCGGGCGCGCGCGGCGCGCGCCGTTTTATGTGTTTTGGATTTCGATGGAACCCTGGCGCCCCTCGTGGACCATTCCACGCGGGCTCAATTGCCCAAGGCCACGCGTCGCGAATTGAGGCGTTTGCGGCCCGTGGCTTCGGTGGCCGTGATGAGTGGAAGAGCGTTGGCCGACGTGCGCCGGCGGGTGGGCCTGCGGGGGATCGCTTACGGGGGCAACCACGGGGTGGAACTGGCTGAAAATGGAAAATTGTTTTTGCACCCCCTGGCCCAAAGGCTTAAAGGGCATGCGGGCGAATTGTTGATGAAAGCCCGACGCCTTTTGGCGGGCATTCCCGGGGTGCATGTGGAGGGCAAAGGGTTCGGTGTCAGCGTCCATTACCGACGGATGCCCGACAAGGCCCGCGCGGCTTTTGAGACGCTGTTGCGGGTTCTGAAAAAAGAAACCCACGCCCTGTCCTTTCAGTGGACCCGCGGCCACAAGGTGTGGGATCTTCGGCCACCCACCGGGTGGAACAAGGGGATGGCCTTGACCCGTCTCTGGCGGGGCTTCGGCCGGCCTTTCGTGGTGTGCCTCGGCGACGACGTGACCGACGAGGACATGTTTCGCGCGGTGCGGGGGAAAGGGTTCGGGGTGAAGGTGGGCGCCGGGCGAACCCAGGCCCGGTACCGTTTGGGGTCCCAGAAAGAGGTCCTCCTCTTCCTGCGATGGTTGTCGAACCAGCTAACGAAGGAGGCCGTGCAATGACGTCCTTTCGGTTTTTCACGCGTTTGTCTTTGCGCTTCGTTCGTGATGAGAAAGCCAGAAACGCGGCGGAATTGTTGGAGGGTTTGAAATCCGTCTCCGAATCCTCAATTTATTACCACACCCACCGATTCCTCCAGCGTCACCAATTTCTCGTGCCCGAACCGGCCAACGATTTCTCCTATTGGGCCTCGGCGTTTCTGGGGCATCCCGCCCTGGGGCGATCCTTGGAAGCGGTGGACACCCTCCGGTTTGCCTCATTGGAGGATTTAAGGGCCGCCTTGATCCAAGCGGTGGCGCCCTTTGCCGCGGACAAACAAACCGCGACCGAAGAAAAATGTTTCCAATTTATATGGGCCCGCCGGTGGTCGGTCCCCACGCCCCACACCGCGGCGACTTATCGGGAAATGGCCGAAGGCCTACGCCGGGTGACGGTCGCAAGCCTGTATCTGCATGTTTTTGAAGCACGGCTTCGTTTGCCGCCCGGGGAAAATGACTTCTCGGTGTGGCTCGCGCGAGAGAAAGGCGCGACCGACCTGGCGCGGAAGTGCCGTGAGGTGTCGCTGACGCACAAAACACTGGAAGATGTTCGTCGGGAATTGATTCGTTTGTTTGAAAACGCGGGGGATGCCCATGCAACGGCTTGAAGATTACCGCGCGGTGGTGGGGTCGGACGTTCTGGAAGAGTTGATCCTTCTGGCCAAACCCTTGGCGGGACGGCGGGTGGTGAACATCAATTCCACGGCCGTGGGAGGCGGGGTCGCCGAGATTCTGACCGGCATGATTCCCCTTTTAAAAGAGTTGGGGCTCGATGCGCGGTGGGACGTGATGAAAGGGGGCGAGGTTTTTTACGCCGTCACAAAAAAAATGCACAACGCGCTCCACGGGGATCCCGCGACGTTCGAGCCGAAAGACTTCGCCGTTTATGAGGAAACGGTGGCGCGAAATGTGGACACTTTGCCCCTGGGCGGGGACGTGGTGTTTGTGCATGACCCCCAACCCGCCGCCTTGGTGGAAAACCGGGGTCGTTGGAAAAATAAATGGATTTGGCGTTGCCACATCGATTTGACTCGACGGAATTCCGACTTGTGGGCGTATTTGAAGCCCCGGGTGGAGGCCTATGACGCGGCCGTTTTTTCGGCGCCTTCATTCGCCCAAAATTTACCCATTCCCCAGGCGCTGATCGCGCCTTCCATTGATCCTTTGAGTGATAAAAACAGGCCGATGGCTTTGGAGGATGCCCGCGCCGTGGCCGAACGGTTGGGGGTGCCCCTGGACCGTCCTTTGGCCACTCAAGTCTCCCGATTTGATCGCCTCAAAGACCCGGTCGGAGTCATCAAAGCGTTTCGAATGGCTCGGAAGGAAATTCAAGCCCGGCTTTTGATTGTGGGCGGGGCGGCCGACGACGACCCGGAAGGAAAGGAGGTCTTAAACGAAGTGCGAACGGAGGCCGGGAGCGACCCGGATATTATTGTTTTGAACTTACCCCCCACGAGCCATCATGAAATCAACGCGCTGCAACGGGTCTCATCGGTGATTTTTCAGAAATCCTTGCGCGAGGGGTTCGGGCTGACCGTGGCGGAAGCGTTGTGGAAGGGCGTCCCCGTGGTCGGCGGGGCGGTGGGGGGGATTCCCCAGCAGGTGATCCACGGCCACACTGGGCTTTTGGTGTCCTCTGTTGAAGAGGCCGCGGCCGCGCTGGTTCGGCTGATCCAAGAACCCGCGTGGGCCCAGGCCCTGGGCCGCAACGGGCACGCCCACGTGAAGCAAAATTTCCTCGTCACCCGGCACCTGGCGGAATACCTGATGTTGTTTCAGTCCGTCCTTGAGCCGGGCGACCATATTGTGCGTTGGGGATGAGCCGGCAAAGGAGCCGGCCGATCCCCGTAACAAGATTGCGATGGGCACAGGCGGACGTGCTATGATTGTCTCGTCCCGGGCGCGGGTCACGCGCCAGTGATTTTAGCGGGGGATCCTACACAGGGAGGTCATATGAAAAAAGCCGTAAAAGCGAAAAAGAAAGCCACCAAGAAAAAAGCCAAGAAACGAAGCTAAATAAAAAATCATTTCAAAGCCCGATCGAACGCGGACGCGTGGGTTCGGGTTCTTCAACCTCTTGGCTCCGCCTCGGCTATGCCGCGCCGGAGCCAAGAGGTGTTTTTTTCTTGAATCCTTTTGGGGGGGGCCGGCATCTAAAGAGTGTAACCCCGAAAAATTCACAGGAGCTCAATCATGGACGTGGAACGGACGTTGCGCGGCATCGCCGGTTTTTTTGTTGTGTTGAGCGTGGGGTTGGCCCACGCCCATTCCCCGAAATGGCTTTTCTTCACGGCTTTCGTCGGGTTGAACCTTTTCCAATCGGCCTTCACCAATTGGTGCCCGATGATGGCGATCCTGCGCAAAATCAACGCGCGGCGACCGGCCTGACGCCGTGAAACGCGCGCTCGGAAGTCTGGTTTTGTTGGCGGCCGCGGCAACGGCCGCCGAGCCGCGGTCCCTGGCGGACATCGCCCGGGAGGCGGTGGAGCGGGCGCCCGCCCTGCGGGCGGCCCAGTCGGCCATCGACATGGCCCGGCGGGCCCGGTCGGAGGCCCGCGCCCAGGCGTATCCCCGCCTCGACGCGGGGTCGGCCTTCACCCGCGGCGACGGGCCCGTCTACGCCTTCGCCTCGCTCCTCGACCAGCGGGATTTCGGTCCCGGCAATTTCACCATCGGAACCTTGAACCGTCCGGGCTACGTCTCCAACATCAAAAGCCACCTGCGGGCCGGGATGCCCCTTTTCACGGGTTTTGAAATGCAAACCGCGCGTCGCCTGGCCGGGCTGGCCGTGACCCAGGCCGAGGTCCAGGCCCGGGGGGTGCGCGACGAAATCCGTCGGCGTGTTTTGGAAGCGGGCCTCGCCGCCCTGCACGGCCGCGCCCTCGCGGCGGCCCTCGCCGACCGAATCAAAGCCTCCGAAGAAGAAGTGGCCGGCGCCCAGCGCCTGCGCGCCCGGGGCCTGGTGTTGGGGTCCGATTATTTCGCGGCCGAGGCTGTATTGTCGGGATTGAAAGCGGGGCGTGTCCAGGCCGAAAAAATGGCCCAGGGCGCCGAGGAGTCCCTGGGAATCCTTCTGGGCCACAACGCGCCGGCCCCCGTGCGGGGGACTTTGCGATCCAGCGGTCCGGCTTTGCCGACAGCGGAACGGTTGTGGGGGCACGCCCGGGACCACCGGGCGGACCTGGCCGCCGCGCGCCTCGACGCCGAGATGGCGGGAAAATCCGTGGACCGGGCCCGGGCGTCGCTTTTTCCCACGTTGGACGCGATGGCCGAGGCCCAGACGAACACCGCCGATTTTTCCTCCAACCCGTCGCAACGTCTTTTGATGCTGCGGGCCCAATGGGCCCTGGGCGATCCGTCCGCCACCGCCCGCCGGGCCAAGGCGCGGTTCGGGGCGGAAGCCGCGGAGGAACGGCGCGCCGCTTTGGAAGAACAGGCGCGGGTGGAGATTTTGCAGTCGGTCCGCGCCCACGAAGGCGCGGGAGAGGCCCTGCCGCTCTTGGACGCCACCGTCGACCACGCCGCCCGGTCCCTGGAGGCCTTTCGGCCCCTCTACCGGGAAGGGCGGCAGAGCCTATTGGACGTGCTCCGCGCCGAGGAGGCGCTGGCGCGGGCCCACTCCGCCCGGTTGGAAACGCTGGCCCAGTGGCACTTGAACCGCGTGCGGGCCCTGGCGGCGGCCGGCGCGCTCGACGAAGGCGCGTTGACGGCCCTGTCCGATTCCCTGGAGAAATGACATGACCTCCGAACAAAAACACCTGGGCTTGGCCGGGCAGTTGGCCCAAAACTTCATCCGATCCAAACTCACCGTGCTGATGGTGGTCGCCAGCCTGGCCTTCGGCCTGGTGGCGACGTTGGCCCTGCCCCGCGAGGAGGAGCCGCAGATCAACGTCCCCATGTTCGACGTGTTCGTCGGCATGCCCGGGGCCTCCGCCCGGGAGGTGGAGGAGCGGCTGATCAACACCGGCGAACGGAAGTTCTGGGAAATCCCCGACGTGGAATACGTTTATTCCACCGCCGAGGCCGGGCGGGCCATGTTCATTTTGCGCTTCAAGGTGGGCACCGACCCCGAAGAGGCCATGACCCGGGTTTACACCAAGACCTTCGCCAATCAGGATTTCCTGCCGCCCGGGGCGACCTCCCCCCTGGTCAAGCCCCGCTCCATTGACGACGTGCCGATCCTGGCGCTGGACCTGACGGGCGGCGACGCCTTCGCCCTGCGCCGCCAGGCGGCGGCGCTCCGCCAGGAAATCAGCGCCGTGCCGGGCGTGTCGGAGACGGAAATCATCGGTGGGCACCGACGGCAGTTCCTGGTCCATTTCGACCCCGCCGCCCTGACCCGACGGCGGTTGACGCCCCTGGAGTTGGCCGGCGCCCTCCAGGCCGCCAACACGCGTCTGCCCGCCGGCACCGCCCGCGAAGGCGACCGGGTGGTGGCCGTGGAAACGGACGCCCGGGTGCGCACCGCCGAGGATTTAAAAAGAATCGTCGTGGGGGTGTCGGGCGGCGTTCCCGTGACCGTGGCCGACGTGGCCCGCGTGACGGACGGCCCGGACGAGGACGAGCGTTTTGTTTCCGCCTGGACGAAGGACAAGGAGGACGCCCCCGCCGTCACCCTGGCCGTGTCGAAACGCCGGGGCCAGAACGCCACCCGGGTGGCCGAGGAGGTGCTGCACCGCGTCGATGCGTCGCGCTCCGTCCTCTTGGCGCCCGAAACCCAGATCGCCGTGACGCGCAATTACGGCGAGACCGCGAAGGAAAAATCCGACGAGCTCCTTTTCCACATGGCGCTCGCGACCCTGTCGGTCACGATCCTGATCGCGTTTTTCCTCGGCGCCCGCGAGGCCCTGGTGGTCTTGATCGCTATCCCCGTGACCCTGGCACTCACCCTCCTGGTCTATTACCTCCTGGGGTACACCCTGAACCGCATCACGCTCTTCGCCCTCATCTTCTCCATCGGGATTTTGGTGGACGACGCCATCGTCGTGGTGGAGAACATCCACCGCCATTTCGCCATGAAAGACGGTCGGTCGATTTGGCGGCTTTCCGTGGACGCCGTGGCCGAGGTCGGGAATCCGACGATCCTCGCCACCTGGGCCGTGATCGCCGCGATCCTGCCCATGGCTTTCGTCTCGGGCCTCATGGGGCCCTACATGCGGCCGATCCCCGTGGGGGCCAGCGTGGCCATGCTGTTCTCCCTCGGCATCGCCTTCGTCATCAGCCCCTGGGCCTTCGCGCATATTTTGGAATGGTGGAAACCCAAGAACACGGGGTCCCACGGCGCCGGGGAGTCGGCCCTCGACCGGCTCTACCGTCGGTTCATGGGCCGCTTGTTGAGCGACGCCAAGGCCCGGTGGTCCTACCTGGGCGGCATGGTCGTGTTGTTGTTGGCCAGTTTCGGGCTCGTTTACTTCAAGGCCGTGACGGTCAAGATGCTGCCTTTCGACAACAAAAACGAGTTCGAAGTGGTGCTGACCCTGCCCGAGGGCAGCGCCGTGCAGCGCACCAAGGCCGCGGCCGACGACATCGCCCGGGTCCTTTTGAAAAACCCGCACGTGGAGCGGGTGACGTCCTACGTGGGCGCCGCCGCGCCCTACAACTTCAACGGCCTGGTGCGGCATTATTTCTTGAGGTTGGCCCCGCACCAGGCCGACCTCACGGTCAATTTAACCCACAAGAAAGACCGTTCCGCCCAGAGCCACGCCATCGCCTCGGCGCTTCGACCCGAGGTGCAAACCGTGGCGGACCGCTACGGCGCGCGCGTCCAGGTGGCGGAGGTGCCGCCGGGGCCGCCGGTGCTCTCAACGCTGGTGTTTGAAATCTACGGTCCCGACAACGACCGACGCGACCAATTCGCCCGGGACCTGCAGGCCTATCTGCGGACGGCCGAGGGCGTGGTGGACGTGGACACCTACGTGCCCTCCCCCGAACCCCAGCGGACCTTGGCCATCGATCGGGAAAAGGCGACCTTGAACGGCCTGCCGGCGTCGATGGTGGGCCAAACGGTCGGCCTGTCCCTGGCGGGCCAGACGGTGGGCCTGGCCCACACGAACGACAAGGAGCCCGTGGAGATCCGCCTGCGCCTGCCCGTCGAAAAACGCGCGGGCCTTTCGGGCGTCAAGGACGTGGCCCTCATGTCCCGCAACGGCACCCTGATCCCCCTGGCGCGCCTGGCCGAGGAGCGGCGCGGCGAAAAAGACCCGCCCATTTACCACAAGAACCTCCAGCGGGTCAGCTACGTCATCGCCGACGTGGCCGGCCGTCAGGAGAGCCCGGTGTACGCCATCCTTTCCCTGCGAAAGAACATTCAAGAACTGGCGCGGGAAAAGGGCTACCCCGTGACGGAATATTTCGCTTCCCAACCCGGGAATTCCCTCGAACAGGCGCTCAAGTGGGACGGGGAATGGCAGATCACCCACGAGGTCTTTCGGGACCTGGGGTTGGCCTTCGCCTTCGCCCTGTTGTTGATTTACGTGTTGGTGGTGGGGTGGTTTAAATCGTTTACGATCCCGCTCGTGGTGATGGTGCCGATCCCCTTGACCCTGGTGGGCATTCTGCCGGGGCATTGGCTCATGGGCGTACTCACGGGCGGCGGTTTCTTCACCGCCACCAGCATGATCGGGTTCATCGCCGGGGCGGGGATCGTGGTGCGCAACTCCATCATCCTGGTGGATTTCATCCACCTGCGCCTCGCCGAAGGCATGCCCTTGAAAGAGGCCGTGATCGACGCCGGGGCCGTGCGTTTCCGTCCCATGCTTTTGACGGCGGCGGCGGTGGTCGTGGGCGCGGGGGTGATCCTCTTCGACCCCATCTTCCAGGGCCTGGCCGTGGCGCTCATGGCCGGGGAGATCGCCTCCACGCTCTTGTCGCGCATGGCGGTGCCGGTGCTGTACTATATGCTCGCGCGGCGTTTCCCCCCGGACCGCCCCTAGAAAAGCGTTGTTGGTGGTTGCCTTTTCCGCGTTTCCCGCCTATGCTTTGCAAGCGGGCGTTCGACACGCCCGCGGGTCCGAAACAGGTTTCACTACATCGCACGGGGAGGCGCCGGCATGGATTGCGTGAATTGCGGAAAATTGTTGTCGGAATTGCGGGTGGACGATTTGACCGTCGATGTGTGTGGGGAAGGCTGCGGGGGCGTTTGGTTTGACGCCGCGGAATTGAAGAAAGTGGACGAGAAGGCGGAGGGGCACGGCGAGAAATTGTTGAAAGGGCTCCCCGCGGCGGGTTCCAGCCGACGCAACGGCGAAAAAGGCCGTTGCCCGCGGTGCGGGGTGGGACTGCGACGGTACTTTTTTTCCCCGGCGAAAACCTTTGAAATCGATGAGTGCGCCCAATGCGGCGGCGTTTGGTTGGACGGCGGGGAGCTGGCCGCGCTCCGGGATCTGCCCGGTTCCGAAGAGGAGCGCCGCACGGCGGCGCGGAACCAATTCGACGCCATGTTCCGGACCGAATTGGGCGCTCTCGCGAGTCAAACCCAGAACGATTCCGATCGGGCCCACCGGTTCGCGCGGGCGGTGCGCTGGGTGTTGCCCAGCACTTGGCTTCCCGGCAAGCAAAAAGGCGGCGCTTTTTAGTCGCCCGGGACGCGCGGGATCACCGGGCGCGTTTCGGCGGGTTTGGGTCCTTCCCTCCCTTCAGTCGGTCAGGTTCCCGAATTTCCCTTCGTTGTAGTCGGCGACGGCCCGGTGGATTTCCTCCGGCGTGTTCATGACAAAGGGCCCGTAATGGGCGATGGGCTCCTCGAGAGGCTCGCCGCTTAAGAACAAGACCACGCTGTCCGCCTCCGCCGTCACGCGAACCCGCTCTCCGTCGTGGTTGAAGAGCGCGGCCCGGGGCGCCTCGATGGGCGCGCTGTCGTTCACCCGCACGCGCCCGTCCAAGACCAAAAGCGTGGCGTTGTGGGATTTGGGCGCGAAGAGATCCACGCGTCCCCCCGCCGTCAATCGAACGTCCAACATATGAACATCGGAATGGGTTTTCGCCGCGCCCGGGGTCTCCCCGTGGCGGCCCGCGATGACCCGCACGCGCGCGCCCTGTCCGGGCAGGGCAACGTCGGGGATGGCCGCCCGATCGAGCGCTTGGTAAAGGGGCGGCGTCATCTTGGCTTTCCGGGGCAGGTTCACCCAAATCTGGGCCATGTGCATGACCCCGCCCCGCCGGGCAAACTCCGCCTCATGGTACTCGTTGTGCAGGATTCCCGCCCCGGCCGTCATCCACTGCACTTCGTCCGGATGGATCACCCCGGCGTTCCCGGCGCTGTCGTGGTGGGCCACCGAGCCCTGATAGGCGATCGTCACGGTCTCGAACCCACGGTGGGGGTGCGAGCCGACGCCCCGTCGCTCCGTCGTGGGGGAATAGGTCTTCGGCGTGTGGTAGTCCAGAAGGAAGAAAGGGCTCATGCGCTTGACGGTGTCCAGGGCCGCCGGGAAATAGTTGCTGACGTTGAAGCCGTTTCCGACCCAATGGTGGGGGGCGCCGCGAAACACCCGCTCGATTGTTTTGTCCATAGGTTCCTCCTTATTAAATCAACGCCGGCCCCGGAAAAAGGTTCCACGCAAAAAGCATCGATACCCGACAATATTAGGCAAATATAATATACCTAATATTGATAAATATGTAACATCGTGTTACAATAACTCCATGATCGGCAAAAACCAATTCAACAGCGTCTACCGCCTCCACCTCTACCGCAAGGCCCTGCAACGGCTGAAGCAGATGGGGTTTGTGCGGGTGTTCTCGGACAACCTGGCCGACGCCGCGGGGGTCACACCGACCCAGGTGCGGCGGGATTTCGCCTCCTTCGGCCTCACCGGCCAAAAACGGGGGGGCTATTCCGTCCAGGACCTGCTGGCCAACCTGGATGTCAAGCTGGGCAAGGAAAAGCCGCAGAACGCCGTGGTCTTGGGCGTCGGGAACATCGGCCGGGCTTTGCTGAATTACCGGGGATTCGCCACGGCCGGCATCCGCATCGTCGCCGGTTTCGACAGCGACCCCCGAAAAATCGATGGGAAAGCCGCGGTCCCGATCCTGCCCCTGGAGAAATTGCGGGAGTTCGTCGCCAAGAACGCCACCCACGTGGCCATATTGGCTGTGCCCGAGGACCAGGCCCAGGCCGTTTTCGATCAGATGATCAGAGCGGGGATCCAAGGGGTTTTGAACTTCGCCCCCCTGCGTCTGACGTCCCCCAACGACGACGTGGTCGTGCACAACATCGACGTGGGCCTCGAAATTGAAAAAATCCTTTATTTGGTTAACCAGATGAACAAGGAGTAACCGATGACAACGGACACCCTGGAGCTTGAGAAAATCCGTCTCGATGTCGATAAGATCTGCCAACCCTGGAAAGACCGGCCCGGGAACCTGATCATGGTGCTTCACGCGGTCCAAAAAAAATACAGCTACGTCCCCCGGCGCGTGTCGTTTGAGGTCGCCAAAACCCTCGACATTCCCCTGGCGCGCATCTACGAAGTGATCACCTTTTTCAATTATTTCAAGCTCGAGCCGCCGGGCAAGAACGTGGTGTCCGTGTGCATGGGCACCGCCTGTTACCTAAAAGGGGCCGGCGCGCTGGTGCAGGAACTGCACCAGGCTCTGGGCATCCGCCCGGGAGAAACAACGCCGGACAAAAACTTCCATTTGCAAGAGGTCCGCTGCCTCGGCTGCTGCGGCCAGGCGCCGGTGCTCACGGTGGGGGAAAAAGTGTACAGCCGGTTGGCGGCCGGCCAGGTCCCGGGAATTGTCCAAGCACACACGGCGGAGGGCGCCCAATGATGACACGCGACGAACTGCTGAAGATCAAGCAAGAGATTTTGTCAAAACGGAAAAAAGCGACCGTCACGATTTGCAACTCCACCGGCGGGATCGCCGCCGGGTCGCGTGAAACGTATCAGTCCATCCGCACCGAAGCGGCGAAACGCGGTTTGACCGTGGACTTCGAGGCCAAACGGTGCGGCTGTCTCGGGAAATGCGCCGAGGACCCGCTCTTGACCGTCGCGGTCGAGGGCATGCCGACGGTGACCTACGCCCGCATGACCCCGGACCGGGTCCCGGCGCTGTTGGACCGCCACATCGTGGGGCGTCAGGTGATCCCGGAGTTCGTCCTGGAAAAGAACGAAGCCAAACAACTCAAGATCGTCCTGCGCAACTGCGGCATCGTCGATCCGGAAAACATCAAAGACTACATCGCCCAGGACGGCTACACGGCCGCGGCGAAGGTGTTGTTGGAAATGAAACCGGAAGAAGTCATTGAGGAAATGATCGCCAGCGGCCTGCGGGGCCGTGGCGGCGCGGGGTTTCCCACGGGGCTCAAATGGCGGATGACCCGCGCCACGCCCAGCGACCAGCGCTACATTATTTGCAACGGCGACGAGGGAGATCCCGGCGCCTTTATGGACCGGGGCGTTCTGGAAAGCGATCCCCACTCCGTTCTGGAGGGCATGCTCATCGGGGCCTACGCCATGGGGGCGTCCATCGGGTATTTTTACATCCGCGCGGAGTACCCCCTGGCCGTCGAGCGCGTCGAGCGGGCCATTAAGCAGGCCTACGGCCTGGGGCTATTGGGAAAAAACATTTTTGGGACGGATTTTTCCCTGGACTTGGAAATCCGGCTCGGGGCCGGGGCCTTCGTCTGCGGTGAAGAAACCGCGCTCATCGCCTCCATCGAGGGGAAGCGCGGCTACCCGCACCCCCGCCCCCCCTACCCGTCGGTCAAGGGGCTTTGGGACAAACCCACCTGCATCAACAACGTCGAAACCCTCGCCAACGTGCCGGTGATCTACCAAAAAGGCGCGACCTGGTTCTCCTCCATCGGGACCGGAAAATCCAAGGGCACCAAAGTCTTTGCCCTCACGGGCAAGGTGCGGCACACCGGCTTGGTGGAAGTCCCCATGGGCACCACGTTGCGGGAAATCGTTTACGACATCGGCGGCGGACCCGCCCAGGGTAAAAAAGTCAAAGCCGTTCAGACGGGCGGGCCCTCGGGCGGAGTGATCCCGGCCGACCTGTTGGACACGCCGGTGTCCTATGAAAACCTGCAGCAATTGGGGTCCATCATGGGCTCGGGCGGCATGATCGTGATGGACGAGGACGATTCGATGGTCGACATCGCCAAGTTCTACCTCGGTTTCTGCGTCGACGAATCTTGCGGCAAGTGCGCCCCCTGCCGCATCGGGGGGACCCAGATGCTCCGCATTCTGGAACGGCTGACCGACAAAAAGGGCGCGCCCGGGGATCTCGACAAGTTGCGCACGATCTCCCTCGCGATGCAAAAAGCGTCCCTCTGCGGGTTGGGGCAAACCGCCCCCAACCCTGTTTTGTCAACGCTTCGCTACTTTGAACAGGAATACCGCGCGCTGTTGCCCGAAGCGGCGCCGACGCGATAGGAGCTCCCCATGATCAAAGCACTTATCAACACCATCCCCGTTGAAGTGGCGGACAACACCACCATTCTGGACGCGGCGCGAACGGTGGGTGTCAAAATACCCACCCTATGCAAACACCCCGATCTGCGCGCTTCGGCGGGTTGCGGGATCTGCGTGGTCAAGCTCAAAAACTCGGTCAAGATGCCCCGGGCCTGTTGTACGCCCGTCGAAAACGGCATGGAGATCACGACCCATGACCCCGAAATCGTCGCGATCCGCAAAACCGTTGTGGAACTGATCCTCTCGGCCCACCCCAACGACTGCCAAGTCTGCGGCCGCAACACCCAGTGCGAATTGCAAAACGCTCTGGCGGACTTCGGCATTCGGGAGGAACCCTTCGACAAGATCGTCCCCCAGCTGCCCAAGGACGCCACCACGGGCACCATCGTCCTCGATCCCGCCAAGTGCATTAAATGCGGGCGCTGCGTCGTCGTCTGCCAGGAAGTGCAGAACGTGTGGGCGTTGTCTTTTCTGGAGCGGGGCATCAAAACGCGGATTGCCCCCGCCGGGGACATCAACTTGGCCGACTCGCCCTGCGTGCGATGCGGGCAATGCTCGGCCCACTGCCCAACGGGGGCCATTATAGAGTTCGACGACACGGCCAAAGTTTGGAGCGCGCTCAACAACACGAAAAAACATTGCGTGGTGCAGATCGCGCCCGCCGTGCGCGTGACCTTGGGGGAGCACTTCGGTTTCGCTCCGGGCGTCAACCTGTCGAAAAAAATCTACACGGCGCTTCGCCGCATGGGTTTCGCCGCGGTCTTCGACACGAACTTCGGCGCGGACCTCACGATCATGGAAGAGGCCGCCGAATTCGTCCAACGGTTCGCCCACGGGAAAGGCGCTTTGCCGCTCATCACGACCTGCTGTCCGTCCTGGGTGGATTTCATGGAAAAATTCCACGGGGACATGATTGAACACTTCTCCTCGGCAAAATCCCCCCACGAAATGGTGGGGGCCATGGCCAAGACCTACTACGCGCAAAAGAACGGCCTCGCCCCGGAAAATGTGGAAGTCGTTTCCATCATGCCCTGCACGGCCAAAAAGTACGAGATCCACCGGAGCCAAGAAATGTCCGCCTCCGGTTACCAGGACGTGGACACGGTGCTCACCACCCGGGAGCTGTCGCGAATGATCCGCCAGGCGGGCATCGACTTCGCGAACCTTCCCGACGGGGAGTGCGACCAGATGTTGGGCGACTACACCGGCGCGGGCACGATCTTCGGCGCCACGGGCGGCGTCATGGAGGCCGCGCTCCGCACGGCGGCGCACATGGTCACGGGGGAAAACCTGCCCAAGCCGGACTTTGAATCCGTCCGGGGCTTGAAAGGCGTGAAAGAAACCACCGTGACGGTCGCCGGGAAAGAGATCCGCATCGCCGTGGCTCACGGGCTGTCCAACGTGGAACACGTGATCGGTAAAATCCGCGCCGCCAAAATGGCCGGCGCGCCCCCGCCTTACCAGTTCGTCGAGGTGATGGCGTGCCCCGGCGGGTGCATCGGCGGCGGTGGCCAGCCCTACGGCGTGACCGACGAACTGCGCGCCCAACGGGCCGCCGGGCTCTACGCGGAGGACAAGGATATGCCGCGCCGTTGTTCGCACGACAACCCGCACATTCAAAACCTCTACAAAGAGTTCCTGGGCGAACCCTTGGGCGAAAAGTCCCATCACCTGCTCCACACGAGCTACACGCCACGGCCGCTCTATCAGCGGTGATTGACGGGGGCGCGATGGCCGAGGACACACGTCGGGAAACGGACGGTTTGGGGGCGATGGACGTCCCCGCGCGGGCCTATTGGGGGATCCACACCCAACGGGCCATCGCGAACTTCCCCCTGACGGGGCGGCCGGTGCCGGAATCCCTTCGGACGGCCCTGGCGACCGTGAAAAAAGCGGCCTGCGAAACCAACCGGGAACTCGGTTGTTTGCCGCCCGAGAAGGCGGAGGCCATTCGAGCGGCCTGCGAGGAAATCGTGGAGGGCCGGTGGGCCGACCAATTCCCCGTCGACACCCTGCAGGGGGGGGCGGGGACCTCCACCCACATGAACATGAACGAGGTGATCGCGAACCGCGCTTCCGAAATGATGGGCGGCGCGCGCGGCGCGGGGGCGCTCGTCCGGCCGTTGGAGGACGTGAACCTCCATCAGTCCACGAACGATGTGTTCCCCACCGCCGTCAAGATCGCGGCCCTGCGGGGATGCGCCCGCTTGGCCCGCGCGGTGGAAAAATGCCAGGGGGCTTTCCAAAAGAAAGAATCCCAATGGGCCGGTGTGGTGAAACTGGGGAGGACGCAGACCCGGGACGCCGTCCCCATTTCCTTGGGCGCCGAATTTGGGGTTTTCGCGGAGGCCCTGGCGCGCGACCGATGGCGCGTTTATAAATCCGAAGAACGGTTGCGCGTGGTCAACCTGGGGGGGACCGCCGTGGGGACGGGTCTCACCGCCCCCCGGCGCTACATTTTTCGCGTGACCGAGGTGTTGAGGGAAATGACGAACCTGCCTCTCGCGCGCGCCGAAAACCTCATGGACCCCACCGCCAACGCCGACGCGTTTGTGGAGGTGTCGGGCATTTTGAAGGCGCACGCCGCGAACCTGGTGAAGATCTGCGGGGACTTGAGGTGGATGAGCGCCTTCGGTGAAATCCGGCTTCCGAAAGTCCAGGCGGGTTCTTCCATCATGCCCGGAAAAGTGAACCCGGTCATACTGGAAGCGGGAATCCAGGCGGGGTTGAAGGCGATGGCGGGGGATTTCCTTGTCACCGAAGCGGTGTCCCGGGGCACGTTTCAGATTTGCGAATTCCTGCCCCTGCTGGCCACCGGCCTGTTGGAGACGCTGGACCTTCTCGAGCGCTTCGACCGGATTTGGGCCGGGCACATCGACGGCATCGAGGCCGACCCGGCCGCGTGCGCGCGTCGGGTGGACAGTTCGCCGATTCTTTTCACCGCGTTGTTGCCCCGCTTGGGTTACACCGCGGCCGAACGGTTGGGGCGGGACTACGAAGCCTCCGGCGGCACGGACGTCAGGGCGTTTTTGGTCGGAAAATTGGGGGCGGAAAAAGCCGGCGACCTCCTCGCGCCCGACCGTTTGCTGGCCCTGGGAGGACCCGATGAACCAAACGCCTAAAAGCAACCGCCTGCACGTCGGCCTGTTCGGCCGGGTCAACGTGGGGAAATCCAGCGTGTTGAACTACATCGCCGGCCAGGACGTGGCGATCACCTCGGCGGTCCCCGGAACGACCACGGACGTTGTGGAAAAACCCTTTGAACTTCTGCCCCTCGGGCCCGTGTTGTTTTTGGACACGGCGGGGCTGGACGACGCCTCGGATTTGGGGGAACTGCGGCTCAAACGCACCCGGGCCGCCTTTGACCGCAGCGACATCGTCCTTTTGGTGACGGAACCCGAGGCGTGGGGCGTCTACGAACAGGCGGCGGCCGAGGAAGCGGCGACGCGCGGCACGCCGCTCGTGATCCTCGTGAACAAAACGGACGAACGCGTCCCCTCCGCCGCGTTCCTGGAATCGTTGAAAAAGGTGTCTCCCCGCCTGTTGTGCCTCTCTTGCCGACGGCCGGCCGATCGGGAACGGACCGTGGCCGAATTGAAAGAACATTTGATCGCCGTTTGCCCGGAGGATTTTGTGACTCCCCCCCCGATCCTGGCCGACCTGATCCCGGCGGGGGGCTGGGTGGTCATGGTCGTGCCGATCGATTTGCAGGCGCCCAAGGGCCGGTTGATCCTGCCCCAGGTTCAAGCCCTCCGGGACGCCCTGGACCGCGACGCCGTCTCCGTGGTCGTCAAGGAACGGGAGTACGCCTCGGCTTTGGCCGGTCTGGCCCGGCCGCCCGATCTGGTCGTGTGCGATTCCCAGGTGGTTCTGAAAACGGCGGCGGACACGCCGGCGGGCGTGCCTCTGACCACGTTTTCCATCCTTTTCGCCCGCGCCAAGGGGGATTTGGCCGAGGCCGCCCGGGGCGCCCGGGCCATTGCGAAACTCAAGCCCGGCGACCGGGTGCTGGTGAGCGAATCTTGCAGTCACCACGCGATGGAGGACGACATCGGCCGGGTGAAACTGCCCCGTTGGCTAACGAAACACGTGGGCGGGGAACTGGCCGTGGACGTGTGTTCCGGCCGCGACTTTCCCGCCAACGCTTCGGACTACCGATTGGTCCTCCACTGCGGCGGGTGCATGCTGTCCCGCCGGGAGATGTTGTCCCGCCTGCAAAAGTTTCGCGGGGCGGGCGTGCCCGTCACCAACTACGGGGTGGCCATCTCCACCCTGCACGGGGTCGCGGAACGCGTGTTGTCGCCGTTTCCCGCCGCGCTGGCGGCGTATCGAGAATCCAAGGAGACCCCATGCCCCTCGTCATGAACGAAACCCAAGCTTGGGCCCAACGCATCGTTCCGGAACAAATCGACCGGTACATGACGGGCGGGCGGGATTTTATCGACGACGATAAAATCCACGCCACCCTGCGCCAGGCCGCCGCGCCCTCCCGGGCGCGGTTGGAGGAGATCTTGGCGAAATCCCTCGCCGTCGAAACGCTGACGCCCGAAGAGACGGCCTGCCTCCTGCGCGTCGACGACCCGGCGATGTGGGCGCGCATGCGCGAGACCGGCGCCGCCGTCAAGCGGAAGGTCTACGACAACCGCATCGTCACTTTCGCGCCCCTCTACCTCAGCAACCACTGCGTGAACGATTGCGCCTATTGCGGCCTGCGCCGAAGCAACACGGCCATGACGCGCCGCACCTTGAGCCTCGATGAGGTGAAACGCGAAACGGCCGTGCTCGCCGGGGAAATCGGCCACAAACGGCTTATCGCCGTCTACGGGGAGCACCCGGCTTTCGACGTGCACTACATGGTGGACACCCTCCGCGCGATTTACGACACGAAAACGACCACGCCGGGCGGCGGCCGCGGGGAGATCCGCCGGGTGAACGTGAACGCGGCGCCGCAAACGGTGGAGGATTTGAAAGTGTTGGCCGAGGCGGGGTTGGGGACGTTCCAGGTGTTCCAGGAAACCTACCACCACGACACCTACGCCCGCGTGCACCCCGCCGGCACCATGAAGGGCGACTACCGCTGGCGGCTGTACGCCATGCACCGGGCGCTGGAGACGGACATCATCGACGACGTGGGGTTGGGCGTCCTCTTCGGTTTGTACGATTGGCGCTTTGAAGTGCTGGGGCTCTTGATGCACAACATCGAACTGGAATCCCGGTTCGGCATCGGGGCGCACACGATCTCGTTTCCCCGCCTGGAACCCTCGGCGAACACGCCGTTTTTGGACGCGTTGCCCCACCGGGTGTCCGACGACGATTTTGAGAAGTTGGTGACCGTCCTGCGGCTGGCCATTCCCCACGCGGGGATGATCGTCACCGCGCGGGAGTCCGCGGCGGTGCGGCGGCGTGTGTTGCCCTTGGGGTGCACGCAAACCGACGCGTCCACCAAAATCGGCGTCGGCGCCTACGCCGAACACGGTCCCGTTCAAAAAGACGATCGCCAACAGTTCGTCCTGGGGGACACCCGGAGTCTGGACGAGGTGGTTCGGGAACTGGCCGAAAACGGATGCATCACGAGCTTTTGCACGGCGGGGTACCGTTGCGGTCGTACGGGGCGGTGCATTATGGAGCTTCTCCGCTCGGGGACCGAAGGCAAGTTCTGCAAACTGAACGCCGTGCTCACCTTCCGCGAATGGCTGGACGATTTTGCCTCACCCGGAACCCGCGCGGTGGGAATCAAGGTTTTGGAAGCGGAACTCGCGGAGGTGAGCGTGAAAAACCCCCAGGCCTATCCACGGCTCATGGAAAGCTACAACCGCATCGTGGCCGGGGAACGGGACCTCTTCTTTTGACGTCCATCGGCGGTTTCCCGCGGGCCCGAATCGTCGACTGGCTGGCGACCGAGGACCGGGCCGTCGTGGAGGCGCTGTTCCGGGACGCCGACCGCGTCCGGCGGGAGGAAATGGGCGACGGGGTCCATCTGCGGGGGCTCATCGAGATTTCCAACGTGTGCGGCAAGGAATGCCTGTATTGCGGCTTGCGCCGGTCCAACGCCGGGGTCGAACGGTACAAGATGTCGGCCGACGACATCGTGGAGGCCGCCCGGGAGGCCCACGGGCTGGGGTACCGGAGCGTCGTGATTCAATCGGGGGAGTCCGGCGGGTACACCGTCGGCGAAATGGCCGACGTCGTGGCCCGCATCAAAAAATTCACCGGCTTGGCGATCACACTGTCTTTGGGGGAAAAGCCCCGCGCCTTCTACGCCGCCTGGAAAGACGCCGGCGCCGACCGGTACCTCCTTCGTTTTGAGACTTCCGACCCCTGGTTGTTTGGCCACCTCAAGCCCGACGGCTCCATGGAAAACCGCCTGCGTTGTTTGGCCGACTTGAAAGAGCTGGGGTATCAGGTCGGGTCCGGCGTCATGGTCGGTCTGCCGGGGCAATCCGTCGAGACCCTGGCGGACGACATCGCGCTCATGGATCGCCTTCAACTGGACATGATCGGCGTGGGGCCGTTCATTCCCAACCCCGAGACCCCGCTGGGCGGCCAGAAAGGCGGGAGTTTGGATTTGACGTTGCGCGTGGTGGCCGTTCTGCGCCTTGTCACCCGCGTCGCCCATATCCCCGCCACGACGGCCATGGGGTCGATCGATCCCCGGGGCCGGGAAAAAGCGCTGGAATGCGGGGCCAACGTGCTCATGCCCAACGTGACCCCTCGGACCCACCGCGAGCACTACCGGCTCTACCCGGGGAAAATCTGCTTGGACGAGGACCCGTCGACCTGCGCCGCGTGTTTGCGGATGCGGCTGGACGCCCTCGGCCGGACCGTGGACGCCACCCCGGGCCATTCCCTGCGATCCGCGTAAAACCACACCGAGGCTCCACCCACGCGGCGCTTCCGCAACGGCGGTCGCGAAAGCGCGATCGCGTCGAACCACTCGACCCTCCGAATATTCTCACGTCCTGGGGTTTCGCCCGTTGCGTAAATGATAATCATTTGCAATAATAAACACATGGTGCCAATAGCGAGTGATCTTCGGTTGGCTTTCGCGCAAGAGGGAAAGCGATGGACGGGGGCGCGGGAAACGGTGCTGTCCGTGTTGGAAAAGAGCGCGTTGCCGATTTCGGCCAAAGACATTTTTAAACAGGTGCACTCAAGCGGGGTGAATTTGGCTTCGATCTATCGAACGACCGAAATGCTGGCCGAGCGGGGAATCGCCATCCAAGTGGAGTCCCGAGACGGCGTGCGGCGTTTTGAATTGTCCGATCGGTATCGACCCCACCATCACCACGTGGTCTGTCGGGACTGCGGGGAGACGCGGGACGTTTCCGGGTGCGGGGTCAAAGGCATAGAGGCACGGGCGGCTCGTTCGACAGGGTTTAAGATTGTGGGGCACCAACTCAGCTTGACCGGGCTGTGCCCCCGGTGTTATTGACGGTTTTTTTTAATCTTTTATTGCAATAGGTTCTCATTAATTATTGGGGTTCCAGGTTGCCTGAAAGGGACCGAGCCCTCCGAAGTCCCGCTTAAGGGAGATGTGCGCGGATTCAACCGGCTCGAAGCGGTTCAAGAGGGGTGGGAGTCTCGGGCCATGTCATGCTCCCTCATATTGACGAAAGAGGAGAATGAAAATGAAACAGCAGGAACGCATCACATGGATGGCGGCCCTGGCCGTGGTTCTGGCCCCGGCCGTTGCGGGCGCCCAGAGCAATCCGCTGGGGACCGCGAAGATGAATCCCGACGTTTCCGCTATCGTCGATATGTTTTACACGAACGATGATACGAAAGAAGGGATAAACCACATCAAAGAAGAGATCGCGGGGTTTGCTGAAACGCCCGGGATCGTGGAGGAGCACGAGCACGCGCATGGCACGGAAGAGGGGTTCAACCTCCGGCATCTGGAGCTTCAATTCTCCGCCGCCGTGGATCCCTATTTCAAGGGGTCGGCCATCGCCGCCGTCGACATGGAAGGCGCCGAGCTGGAAACCGCCGAGGTTGAAACCACTTCTCTCCCTTGGGGGCTGACGGTGAAAGGCGGAAAATTCTACAGCAACTTCGGCTACATCAACTCCAAACACGCCCATCAGTGGGATTTTACGGACCAGACCCTGGTTTATGAACTTCTGCTCGGCGAACACGGGTTGAACGACAAGGGGCTTCAAGTGTCTTGGCTGGCGCCGACGCCGTTCTACATGCTTTTGGGAGCGGAATCTTTCCAGGGGAACAACGAGAAAATGTTCGCCTATCACGGCGACGGCTCTCTTCCCCGCCACGAGGGACCCCGGGTCGGGACCGGCTGGCTTAAAGTGTCCCCCAACCTCCCTGGAGCCCATGCTCTGCAGGTGGGCCTTTTTGCAACCAAAGGGGTCCATCAAGAAGAGCTTGATCTCGATGCGGGCGTCGATGGGGCTGACCAATTCCGGGATGGGACCAACGCCTTCCACGGGGCCGACCTCATCTACAAATTAAACAGCCCCAAAGCCTATGGCCAGAGCGATTTCTTCCTGCAAGGCGAATACATGAAGCGCAAAAAGAACATGGAAATCGTGGAAGACACCGGTCTGATTCCCGCTGTCGTGGGCACCCGCCAGGTCGACGTTCAAGACGGCTACTACGCCCAGGCGGGGTACGGAATTTTGCCCCGGTGGCGGGCCGCCGCGCGTTGGGAAGAGCTGGGTCTGACGAACAAAACGGACTTGCCCGACGGAACGTCTCTCGTCAACGGGTCGAGCCGCAAATTCTCCGGCATGGTGGACTTTACGCCCACGGAATTCTCCCGCCTGCGTCTGCAGTTCAACAACGGGTCCTACGCCACGGAGGACGGCCGCACGCACGCCTCGGAGATTTTCATGCAGTGGATGGTCTCCATCGGCGCCCACGGCGCGCACTCGTTCTAAAAAGGCTCGCCCGCTGGTCGGGCGGTTCGGTGCCCCCTCTCCCGCGCGCGGGAGAGGGGTGGGGTTCCAAAACAGCGGCACAAGGGGAATGAAATGAATAAGCTTTCGGCATTGTTCGGCATCCTGTTGTTGGGGGGCGGTGTTTATGCCGCGCCGTTAAAAGTGGTGACCACCACGCCGGACCTGGCGGATTTGGCCCGACAGGTGGGCGGAGATCGCGTGAAGGTGGATAGTTTGTCCCGGGGATCCCAGGACCCTCATTTCGTGGAAGCAAAGCCTTCCTTAATCGTGAAAGTGCGTGACGCGGACCTGTTTGTCCAGACCGGTTTGGACCTCGAGATCGGCTGGGCTCCGCTTCTGATCCAGGGGGCCCGCAATGCCCGCGTGCAAAGGGGCGCCCAAGGGTTTTTTGATGCGTCGGCCTTCATTCAACCCCTGGAGGTCCCGACCGTCGTGAGCCGGGCGGCGGGGGATGTTCACCCCGGGGGCAACCCCCACTTCCTCGCCGATCCGCACAACGCTTTGGCGGTGGTCAAAGCGTTGGGTGAGAAACTGGCCGAATTGGATCCCGCCGGAGCGGCCGTCTACAAAAAAAACGCCGGGGATTATTCCGCCCGGCTGTCGGCCAAGATCGCCGAGTGGGAAAAGCGCATGGCCCCCGCCAAGGGCGCGCGTTTTGTCAGCTACCACAAAAACTTGGTCTATTTGGCCGATCATTTCGGTCTTGTGTCGGATGGGGAAATCGAGCCCAAACCGGGAATCCCGCCCACCCCTAAACACACGGCGGACTTGATCGCCGTGATGAAAGAACGACGAACGCCGCTGATCCTCACCAATCCTCATTTCGCGCGGCGCACGCCCGACGCTTTGGCCCGGGCCACGGGAGCTGCGGTGGTGACGGTGGCGCTCACCCCGGATGCCGTGCCCGAGGCGGTGGACTATATATCCGCCGTTGAATTCAACGTCGCCGGAATTTTGCGGGCGTTAAAATGAAGTAAGCTTTTTCCCAATGCCTACCCTCATTCAGTTCGACAAGGCCAGTTTGGGCTACGGCTCGTCCACGGTTCTCCGCGACGTCAGTCTGCGGATCGACGAAGGGGAATCCGTGGGCCTCGTGGGTCCGAACGGGTGCGGGAAAACCACGTTTCTTCGGACGGTATTGGGTTTGCTCCCCCCCTTGGCCGGGCGGGTGGACCGCCGAGCGGGGCCGCGGTTCGCCTATGTTCCGCAGGCGGAGGAGATGAACCTCCTCTGGCCGTTGACCGTCAAAGACGTGGTGGAACTTCCCGCCCGGGCGAAACGCTGGGGGGGGCGGGTCGCGGCCGCGGACGCCCGCCGGGTGGGGGAGGCCCTGGCGCGCGCCGGCGTGGAGCCGATCGCGGATCAACTTTTGCGGGAGGTCTCGGGCGGACAGAGGCAGAGGACCGCCCTCGCCCAGGCCCTCGCCCAGGCGCCGGACGTCTATTTGTTGGACGAGCCCACCAAAGGGTTGGACGTGGTGGCCGAGCGGGACCTGTTGGGACTTGTCGCGGGGTTGTCGGAGGGGGGCCAGACGGTTTTTCTGGTCAGCCATTCCCTCCATATTCCGCTCAACCTTTCCAAACGGATCCTCCTCTTTCACCAGGGGGCGGTGATCTCCTCGACGGCGGAGGAAATCTATCGATCGAAACGGTTGGAGGAAGTGTACGGGGTGCCATTCGTCCACATGGAACAAAACGGGCACCGGTGGGTTGTGCCCGAGGGGGCCCGATGAGTTTCCTGGAATTGCCGTTCATGCGGACCGCATTCGCCGCGGGTCTCTTCGCGGGCACGGCCCTGTCCGTCATCGGGATTTTCTCGGCGACGCGGAGCGTGGCCTTTTCCGGGTTGGCGGCCTCGCAACTGGCGGCCCTGGGCGGCGTGGTGGGAGTTGTTCTGGGTCTTCATGTGGGCGCGAGCGTTTTCTCCTGGTCCTTCGTCGTGGCGGGGTTGATGGTCCTGGCCTTTCTGTCGCGTTCCCGAAAAACCTCGGCGGACAGTTGGGTGGCGACCCTCTATGTCCTGGGCGCGGCCCTGGCGGTCTTGGTGTTGTCCAAATCCCCGCGCGGCGAGAGCGAGGCCCTCGGGGTGTTTTTTGGAAATATTTTGTCCCTGGGAACCCTGGAAGTGTGGGAAGCGGGGGCGCTGTTCATTTTAACCCTGGCGGGGCTGGCGTTGTGGTTTCGCCGTTGGGTTTGGCTGGCCTTCGACCCCGTGGGCGCGGAAGTGGCGGGTCTTCGGGCGGGGCTGTGGAACGGGATCTTCCACGTCTTCTTCGCGGCGGCGCTCACGCTCTCCATCCATATCTTTGGGGTCTTGCTCTCTTTCGCCTATCTCATCCTGCCGGCGACGGCGGGGCTCCTGCTGGTGCGGCGGACACGGACCCTGGTGATCTTTTGCGCGGCGTATTCGGCCCTCGTCACGGTGGTGGGGTTCGAAATGTCTTTCCGGTGGGATTTCCCGACGGGGCCCTTCGTTTCCGCTCTCTTGGCCGTCGGGGCGATCGGCGCCCGGTTGTACAAAGCCAAGGAAACGTAAAATGCCAGTGGGCATTTTATGGGTGGATGACCCCAACAGCCCCGCCCTAAAGTAAAACTCCCCCGCCGGGGTCTCCGGCGGGGGAGGGGGGTAAACAGAATTTAGGCGGAGGGAACCAAGTCTTTCGTGTTCAACTTGGCGGGGAGGAAAATGCCGACCACCCCGCGCAGGCCCACGCTCATCACGATATTGAAGAAAAACGCCAGGAACCCCAGCAACAAGAGGGACCCGGAGAGCGCGGCCAGGATCATGTAACCCGAAAACTCCCCGTTGAAGTACATGGTGCGCCGCAACATGCCGTGCAGGCCGGCCATGCCCATGAACGCCCCCATGCCGATCCCCCCCAGCAAATGAGACCAGAAATGCAGGTTGACGAGCTTTTGGCTGTACAATTCCGCCCCGTTGGTCAACAGGGGGAGCAAGTAGTACACCGCCGCGTAGAGGGTCATGGTGAGGCCGACCAGGACCGCCACGTGAACGTGAGGCCCCACGATCCACTGGGTGTTGTGGAGGATGCGGTTGAGGCCGAGGTCCGCCTGCATGATGCCCGCGGGAACCGCGAGCGCGAAGCCCAAAAGCCCGCCAAGGAGGAATTTCAGAGGGTTCGTCATTTTCAGCGGCCGCGCGCTCCAGAGCGTGACCAGCGTGATCGTGAAAGCCAACCCCTGGGTGATCAGTTCGAACGCCGTCACCATCTCCCCCGAGAGGATCTTAAGGATTCCCGGCTGAGCCTGGTCCGACATCAGGTGATGGGACCAGACCGTCCAGGACACCACCATTTCGACAAAAAGCGCCGCTCGGGCGACGTTTTCCATGAAAAGCTTTTTCCCGCTGATCAACGTGGCCATCAGATACCAGGTGCCGGCCACGTAGATCAAAACCAGGCCGTCGGCGATCAAGTCGAGACCCCACCAAAACCAGTTCTTGTACAGGAGCGCGTCGACCGCGGAATGTTTGAGGCTGTGGCCGGACAGCTCGGCAACCATGTACACCAAAATCAGAACGCCGGTGAACAGGATAATCCCGGCGTTGAGAGCGGTGTCCACGGTTCCCCGGGCGATGGCCGCCACCGGCAGGGAGACCAGGTGTTCTTTTTTCTCTCGAGAAAAGAGGCTCCGCAACCCCGTCAACCCCAGGGCGGACGCCAACAGAGCGCCCGCGGGTTGTGGGGGAAACCCGGCCGGCGTGTACGTGATCGTCTTGAACACGTTGATCACGAAAAGCGCGGTGCCGACCATAACCAGGGCGATGCCGAGAATGAAAAACGTTCCCCCCACGACGCTGAATTGGGTGAAATCCGCTGGAAGCGGCCAATAGAGCGTGTAGAGCGGCGCGTAGTGGCTGATGAACGCGGCGCCCCAGAACGTCAATGTCCCGACGGCCAGGAGTCCGCAGGTCCAATTCGCGGCTTTGATGCTCCAGAGGGGTTTTTTCATCAAGAAAGGCACCAGGAAAAGGAACGCGCCGAAGACCACGGAATACGTGGACCCGAAAATCCCCACGAGGGGATGCGCGGTCAGGATCGCGTAATAATGCCCGGGGGGAAATGGCGGCAGGGGCTTCACGAGGGACACCCGCATGATCATGCCTTCGACCACCGCGATCCCGTACCAGAGAAGACCCACCACCACGAACCGCAGGGTCATTTTTTGCATGGGGGTCAATGTGTCCGGCTTGAACAGATCTTTGGTGCCGCGCACCAGGGTTTGAAGAAAAGTCATGGGAGGACCTCGCCGGCTTTTTCAACCACTTCGATGACGTCTTTTTCGATCATTTGAATTCCTTTCGGGCCTGAATATTCCGTCGAGCGGATGGTGTAAAGCCCGGGAACTTCAAAGTGCCAGAGGAGGTCGTTGCGGTGGCCGGGCAAAACCTGCATTTGGAAGAGCATGGATTGGTCCGGGCGAAACACACCGAAGCCGTAGGTGAGGTCGTCGGACGTCACGTTGAAGAGGACCTTTTCCCCCGCGACGATGGTCATTTTATCCGCGGGGAGAGTGAATTTGTGCGCGGCCACGCGGATGTCGAAAGTCTTGTCGGCCGCGATGTGGGCGCGGTTTAAATCCAATTTTTTCCACGGGATGGTTTCGTGCGTCACGATGTGGAGCGACACCCCCACCGTCACCAACGCGCCCACCACCGTGTGGAAAACCCAGTTCGGGATAAGCTTAAGCGAGCCGTCGCGCGTGACTTTGTACGCGAACCAGGCCATGCCGGCCATCACGGCCAGAACGTAGGCGGTGTAGCCGACCGTCTGCCCCCACAGCACAAGCTTTGAATCGATCATGGTTGTGTCCTTTCCTTGTCGGTGCGCCGCCGGAGGCGGAGCGATGGGGAAAGGATAAGCCTTGCGGAGGAAGGGGACTATGCGCTCGGACAGGTTTGGGGCGAGGCGATCGCGCGAAGGGCGGCGGGGTCCAGCACCGCCACGCGTTTCCATCCCGTGCGCACGAGCCCGCGTTTGGAAAATTGGGAAAGGACGCGGATCGCTGTTTCCGGAATGCACCCCGCGAGTTCGGCCACGTCTTCCCGGCGGAGACGGACATCGACACCCGGGTTCGGCGACAGGCGAAGCAGGACGTGCGCAACCCGGCGTTCCACGGGAGCGTTCGCCAGGGCGCGCATCTCTTGGGCGTGTCGCACCCGCTCGCTCAGCGCCGCCAGCGCGGCCCGGGCGAAAACGCGATGGCCTTGAAACAGGGTCTCAAACACCGCCGGAGAAATTTCGTCGGTTTCGGAAGGTTCCAGCGCCAACGCGGTCGCGGGGTACGGGCGGCGGTCCAGAACCGCCACCAGACCGAACCATTCCCCGGGGCGGGCCAGTTCCATGGCGAGCGGGCGGTCCGAAGGGGACTGTTTGAATATTTTGATCAATCCCGCGCGCAGGAGGAAGGCCCCGCGCGGGGGATCGCCCTCGTTGAAAACCGCCGTTCCCCGGGGGTGGCGACGACGTACAAAGGCCCGGGTGGCCCGGCGGGCGACGCCGTCGGGAAGGCACGCCAGGATCCCCGCCGTCGGATCGGTAAATTGCATAGGGGAATTATAGCGGATCGGGGGGACGGCGAAAACTTTCGAGGGTGTGGTATAATAAACGCTCGATTCCCTCACGGGGCTGTAGCTCAGCTGGGAGAGCGCGTCCTTCGCAAGGACGAGGCCGTCGGTTCGATCCCGATCAGCTCCACATTTTCGTTGAATCAAACTTCGGAAAAGGGTCTGACCTCGCCAAGAGGTTGGACTCTTTTTCTTTTGGGGGGGCGAAACCGGGCCGAGAACCC